>Ga0315543_1001731_pt1 | contig 22841 bp, 18 predicted proteins | sample SalMarSW160210MG_2_FD_203098 | JGI IMG/M metagenome (GOLD analysis project Ga0315543, IMG submission 203098) | Salt marsh sediment microbial communities from the Plum Island Ecosystem LTER, Massachusetts, United States - Salt Marsh Sediment SW1601-210 ...
CAGGATCTTATATCGATGCGTTTGAGCGGTACAGGGAGGGTTATCTACTGTAGAATTTTTATATCCTCAATAAAATGATTGAGAACAATTTAAATCTGAGCCAGAAATCTTTATTGATAACTGGTGGTACCGGTTCATTTGGTAAGGAATTTGTCAAAACCGTTCTTTCACGGTTCCCAAAGATTAAGAAACTCGTCGTTTTTTCAAGAGATGAACTGAAACAATTTGAAATGGCTCAGTTATACCCAAAATCTACGTATGATGCCATCCGATTTTTTATCGGTGATGTAAGGGATTTAAACCGCCTGAAAAGAGCTTTTGAGGGAATCGATATAGTAATCCATGCTGCAGCATTAAAACAGATACCTGCAGCAGAATACAACCCGATTGAATGCATTAAAACAAATATACTGGGTGCTGAAAATGTCATTGAAGCAGCTCTTGATAATGGGGTGAAACGTGTTATCGCACTGTCTACCGACAAAGCTGCTGCCCCGGTTAATCTGTATGGTGCAACAAAATTGTGTGCTGATAAATTATTTGTAGCAGCGAACAACATGAAAGGCCTCCGGGATATTGCATTCTCCGTTGTCCGGTATGGAAATGTTATGGGATCCCGTGGATCTGTAATTCCCTTTTTTCTGAACCTCCGCAATTCAGGAACCATTCCGGTAACACATCCTGACATGACAAGGTTTAATATCTCATTAGAGGAGGGGGTTAATCTGGTCCTTTACGCCATAGAGCATTCCGTGGGAGGTGAGATTTTTGTACCAAAACTTCCCTCGTATAAAATTCTCGACCTGGCAGAGGCAATTGCACCAGCGGTGCCGTTCAAAACAGTGGGTATCCGCCCCGGTGAGAAGTTGCATGAAGATATGATCACCGAAAATGATGCTTCCTTTACGATTGAATTCGACGATTATTATATTGTTTTACCCCGTACAGGTCAACACCGGTTTGAAGATATAATCAAAAAGGGGAACGGGAAAAAGGTGAAGCCGGAATTCAGATATAATTCAGGATTAAATAATGTATGGTTAAGTGTCGAAGATCTTCGAAAACTAATCAAACAACATGTTGATCCAACCTTTGAAGTTAAGAAATGAAACGCATTCCATACGGCAGGCAACATATCACAAAGAAGGACATTGAGGCAGTTAACAAGGTTCTGTATGCTGATTACATTACCACCGGACCGATCAGTAGAAAGTTTGAAGAGGAACTGGCCGATAGATTTGGAGCAAAATACGCAGTTCTTTTCAATTCAGGTACATCTGCTTTGCATGGAGCTTATTTCGCCCTGGATAATGAAAAGGGTTCAGAGTTCATCACTTCACCCAATACATTTATAGCTACCGGAAATGCTGGTTTATTCCTGGGGCTTAGACCGGTTTTTTCAGATATTGAGAAAGATACCGGAAATATCAATGCCGCACTAATAGAAGATAAGATCACGACCAATACGAAATTTATTGTCCCTGTTCATTATGGTGGCCATCCTGCTGATCTGGAAGCCATTTCATCATTAGCTAAAAAATACGGTCTTAAGATCATCGAAGATGCCAGTCATGCTGCCGGTGCACAATACAAGGATTTAACCATCGGAGATTGTAAATATTCCGAAATGGTAACCTTTAGTTTTCATCCTGTAAAACATATTACTACCGGAGAGGGTGGAGCTGTTTTAACCAATAGTAAAGCATATTACCGTCGATTACAAATGTTCCGTTCTCATGGAATTACTAAAGAAAATATGATCAATAATAAGGAGGGAGACTGGTACTATGAGATGCATTTGCTGGGTCACAATTACAGAATGACAGATTTCCAGGCAGCCCTGGGGATTTCCCAACTCTCCCGCCTGGAATCGAATATCAATAGAAGAAGAGAGATTGCAGCAGAATATGGCAACGTATTCCGTAACCATCCTTTCTTTCATATTCCTCCTGAAAGAGATTATGCACTTTCATCCTACCATCTTTATCCTGTCAGGTTGAAAGATAAAAGCAAGAGAAGGATTTTTTTTGAGAAACTGCATGAAAGCAATATCAAGGTTCAGGTACATTATATCCCCGTTTATCTGCAACCCTATTATAGAAAGTTAGGATACCGAAAGGGATTATGTCCTGTTGCTGAAGATTTTTATGAACGTGAGATCAGTTTGCCTGTCTATCCAGGTTTAAAGGCCGAAGATCAGGTGTATGTTATTAATCTCATTAATAAAATCATCAATGAGTGTTAAGTTTATAGCTGAAGTCTCATCCAATCACAATAAGGATCTGGATAGAAGTAAAGAATTCATCAGGGTAGCTGCGGACATAGGATGTCATGCCGTTAAATTCCAACTCTTTCGTGTTGATGAACTGTTTGCTCCTGAAATTCTGGCTCATGACGAAAATGCCAGGAAAAGAAAAGATTGGGAACTTCCTACTGAATACATACCTCACCTGGCGGATCATGCCCACAAACTTAACCTTGAATTTGCATGTACACCCTTTTATCTGGATGCCGTTGATGAGCTTGAACCCTTTGTCGATTTTTATAAAATCGCAAGTTATGAACTTCTCTGGTCGGATCTGTTGACTAAAACCGCATTGAAAAATAAACCCGTTGTATTGTCCACAGGGATGGCTACACTCAATGAGATCAGCAAAGCGGTTGAGACCATTTTGAAAACAGGTAATAAACAGTTGACACTGCTTCATTGTATTTCCGGATACCCGACTCCTGCTGAAGAAGCGAATCTGAAAGCCATTAAAACCCTGAAAGATATGTTTGGTTGCAAAGTTGGGTGGTCAGATCATAGCGTTTGTCCTGCTGTCATATACCGGGCTATTCACAAATGGAATGCAAATATGGTAGAATTCCATCTTGACCTTGACGGCAAGGGTGAAGAGTACAAATCAGGACATTGCTGGCTCCCCGGTGATATATCAAATGTAATTGCAACTGTAAATGAAGGTTATATAGCCGACGGATCCGGTGAAAAATCTCCTGCTCCTTCGGAAATGAGCGACCGGGATTGGCGTACTGATCCAACGGATGGATTAAGGCCGTTAAGAAAGATTAGAGACAAGCATTAACGATGCATAAACCAGCTATAGCTATTATTCAAGCAAGGATGTCATCTTCCAGGCTACCCGGCAAAGTAATGAAGCCCCTTGCAGGCAAACCTATCATATGGCATATTTACAAACGGGCTGAGAAATGTAAATTGGTCGATAAAATCATCGTTGCTACCTCAACGGATAAAACCGATGATCTATTGGCAAGGTATTGTGAATTAAATGAACTAAATGTTTACCGGGGAAGTCTGAATAATGTGTTAAGTCGGTTTATTGAAATATTAACTAAGTATGATTACCCCTATTTTGTGAGAATTACAGGAGATTGTCCCTTGATTCACCCTCCATTTATTGATGCACAAATAGAAGTACTTGCAGAATATAATGCAGATATCATCTGGAGTAAAAAAGAAAGCACTTTGCTTGAGGGGCAGGGAGTTCGATCTACTCAATCTTTGTTTTATATAGCTGATAAATCTTCACATCCTGATGATCAGGAACACGTGGGTATTATATATTTGTCCAAACATCCGGATGAATTCAGAATCGTTGAAATAGAATTACCTGATATTTTCATTAATAATGATTTCAGGTTGACAATTGACGAGGAAAAAGATTATTTGTTATTCATTGAAATATTTGATGCTTTATTTCAAGAATATAAAGAACCAGAACTTTTAGACGTAATTTACTGGCTTAAAGATAATGAACAAATACTATCTATTAATAAAGGGGTGGCCCATAAGGAATTAAACATTAAACTTAAGAAGATAAGGGAAAAGTGGATTAATATAAAGAAAACTGGAAAAATCACACTCAATCTTTAACTATTAATTAGGATTAAAAAATGGGGATTGGTATTGAAACAAAATTCAGAAAGATCATAAGCGAATTACCTCATCCGGATTCATTAGGATTGATAAAAAGTATTCGCGAAAAAGAAGTCCGTTCTACCCATGGCCAACCACCTGTAATTTGGGATCGTGCAAAAGGCTTTCAGGTATTTGATAAATATGGAAATGTTTTTCTCGATTTTTCTTCCGGTGTTTTAGTAGCCAATTGCGGACATTCTCATCCAGAAGTAATTAAAGCCATTAAGGCTGAATTAGAAAGAGAGCTAATCTTTAGTTATTGCTTTCATAATGAATCAAGGGAAAGATTATTGAATAAACTGAAAGAGATTTCACCCGCGGAGTTAAATAAGTATTATCTGCTTTCAACCGGTGCAGAAACTACAGAAACATGTATTAAGTTGGCAAGAACGTGGGGTTTAAAAAACGGGGGGAAAAAGAAACACATTATCATCTCATTTGTTAACAGCTTCCATGGCAGAACAATGGGAGCGCAGCAAATTAGCGGTAATCCATTTGCAAAAGAGTGGATTATAAACCTGGATCCGGGCTTTGTTCAAGTTCCTTTTCCTGATAATGTATATTGTAAAGATCTGTCATTTGATGTATTCCTGAATTCTTTAGAAAAGCAAAATATTTCCCCTCAGGATGTTGCCGGAGTTATGGTGGAAACTTATCAGGGAGGAATTGTGGCATTTGCTCCAAAAATATATATTCAAAATTTGAGGACGTGGTGCGATGAAAACGATGTTCTTCTCATGTTTGATGAAATACAGGCCGGTTTTGGCAGATGTGGAAGATGGTGGGGATTTGAACATTATGACGTGATTCCCGATCTTATAGCTGCCGGAAAAGGAATCGGGGGTGGTATGCCAATTTCTGCTGTGATCGGGAAAGAGGAAATAATGCAACAGTACAAGCCGGGTTCCATGACAACAACCTATGGCGGAAATCCGGTCTGTTGTGCAGCAGCCACTGCAGCTATTGAAGTCATTCAACATAAAAAATTAGTTGAAAATTCAGAAAAAATGGGCAAAATACTTTTGGGTGAATTGGAAAATCTGATAGGTATTGCTCCAAACAATATTCGAACAATACAGGGAAAAGGTCTTGTCGCCGGAATACATATTAAAAAGCAAAATGGAGATGATCCGGATGGTGAATTAGCCCATAAAATTGTCTGGAACTGTATGCAAAATGGTTTACTATTGTTTGCACCTGTCGGACCCGGAGAAGCTACGGTAAAGATTTGCCCCCCGCTTGTAATTACCGAAGAAGCTGTCAGAGAAGGAATAGAAGTAATCGCAAATGCAATAAGAGAACAAATCAAATGAGTAAAACAATTGTAGAAAACCTTACCGGAAAAGATATTCGGAAAACAAAGAAATTATTCGATAATATCCTTGATGATACGTTTATAACTACATTCCCGCAAATAGCAATTGATAAGTATAAACAGGACTGGCAAGAAAAAAATATAAAAAATGCAATCGATGATAAAGAAAAAGTAATGATCATTGCCAAAATGGATAATGAAATTGTGGGATTACTGTTTGGGTCAGGATTAAACGGAGGTGTTGGAAATATCATTTGGATTGCCGTTTCTTCAGAATACAGAGGAACAGGTGTTGGAAAATTGTTATGCGAAAAAGCAGAAAAAGAGTACCAGAAAAAAAATGCACATAAAATAGTACTTTATACAGAAACTGCTTCAGGAAAGAAATTCTACGAAAGAATTGGCTATTCACATGAAGGAACTCATCCAAAGCATTGGTGGGGAGTTGATCATTTTTGCATGGCTAAAATATTATAGTCTCATTTATTGGTAAAATTCAACTGATCTTTAATGACCGGAAGACACATTGTATTTCATTGTAATGGCGACTCTAAAACAGGTATGGGACATGTTATTGGTTCGATTCGGTTGGCAAATCTCCTGGAAAAAGAATTATCAATATGCCCGATATTCCTGGTTAAGAAAAATGAAAAAGTCATCGAGTATTTGAATTTGAATAATATTCAGCATTCGGTTATCCCCCATGAAGCAGATATCGAAGCTCAGATAAATGAAATTAATAACTTATCAGAGAAATTTACTGCCAGAACAGTATCGTTTAACTTAAATGCTGATGAGCTAAAGTTATGGGGAGATAAATTTTTACAACTAAAGGAGCAGGGATTTCGTATCATTTTTCAAGACAATCCTATGCCATCGTTCCTGTTCGGAGATATGGTAATCAATGCTTTACCACACCCGAAATACCCTGGTTATTATCCGAATAAGCATAAGCATTGTTTTGATGGACTGGATTATTTGCTCTTTGACGATGAAGTTTTAAAATACCAAAACCGAAAGAGAAAAAATAAAGGGGAGATTGAGCAAATATTAATCGCACTTGGAGGGTCAGACCATAAAAATATCACCTCCTTAATATTGAAAATTCTTGCTGATATTCGATGTGATGCATATATAGACGTAGTACTAGGTCCGGTATCAGAACACATTTCAGAGGTTGAAAAAATGATTGAACGTCTTCCTTTAAACGCTCATTTATCTTATAATGTTAATAATATGCCGGAAAGAATTTGGAATGCAGATGTTGGTTTTAGTACACTTGGTCTGACTACTTATGAGATGGCCGCTCTGAAACTCCCCTGTTTAATCATAGCCCCAAACTCTTTAAATGAAGAGGCTGCTGAAATATATGTAAAAAAGTTCTCTCTGGCAAAATATGCAGGATATATAGATCAGCTTAATTACAAAGAATTAAAGGCAAAAATCGAACGTTTCCTATTGGATAGAAAATTTCATGAGAATATAATTTTAAAGAACCGGATTATAGGTAATATTGAAAATTATAGGAAAATAGTATTAACAATCAATGAAATTATGAATTCATAATGGAAAATGTACTTATTACCGGGATTGGAATGGTAGGAGCTCAGGTAGCAAAAATATTAATCAACGAATACCAGATTAAACCATACCTATTAGATGTCCATTTTGATGAAGAATATTTAAAACTAATATTTGATATCGATAAAGCTGTGTTTATACAGGGAGATATTCTTGATAAAGACCTTATAATAAAAATTTTAAAAGAAAACCATATCACCAGGATTCTTCATCTAGCAGCAGTTTTACCAATGCGTGTTGGACATAATGCCCACCCTGATTTTTACAAAGTTAACACCTGGGGAACTGCTAACCTGTTATTTAGTGCTGTTGATGCAGCTGTGGACCGGTTTATAATGACAAGTACAAACGGCGTTTATCAATTTAAAACCAATAAAGTAAATGCTCCTGTACCTCCAGATTTTCCAACCGGACTTACTGAACATAATTCATATGGTAATTCTAAAGCAGTAGCAGAATATCTTTTGAAAGAACTGGTCACTGATAGAAAGATCAATGCAAATATATTAAGACCAGGAGAAATATACGGACCAGTAATTAATAGAGAAAATCATGAGCCGATTTACTGGAAAGAAATTTTAGATGCTGCTATTGAGGGAAAAACTTACCAATTAATAAACCACCCTGAGCACAGGTTAGATTGGGTATATGTAATTGATGTCGCTGAAATCGCAGTTAAACTTTTAACAATCGATTCTATTCCGAACATTGAGTATAATGCATCCTATGAAAAAGCCATAGGTATCTATGACTGGAAAAAGGCAATCGATGAACTATTTCCTGATAATCGTGTTGAACTTATTAATTGCAGTAAAGGCGGTTGGAATTATCCTTTGAGTATGGAACGGACTAAGCAAGATCTTGGCTATATACCCCAATATGACCTGAAAGATGGAATTCGGAATTATACTGAGTGGTACAAATCTGTTTATTGCTAAATATCGTACTTGCCTGTTTTCCGGTAAAACCAAAAAAATGAAATATGGAAGTTACCTTCTGCCCTTTATGTAATAAGAATTCATTTGATATAGCGCAAATAGAGAATCAATCCATTATTACAAGAGTCGGCACCAAAAAATATCCGGTAGTTACAGTAATTTGTAAAAATTGTGGCCACGTGTTCAGCAATCCCCGCTTGGATCAGCAAGAAATTGAGGAATATTACATTAATTATTATCGGGAAGATTTTGGTGACGCAAAACCATCCTCTGCAATGTTGCATCTTTATAATCTTGATGTAAAATGGGTCAATAGCCACTTTAAAAATGTGAGGGGTAAAAAGCTCCTGGAGATTGGTTGCTATATGGGATATATGTTGCTTGAATTTAAGAAATATGGATGGGATGTCTACGGTGTTGAACCAACTACAACTGTTGCAACCATTGCCAGAGAGAAGTATGGTCTACCTGTAGAAAATTGCTTTTTTGAAGAATTCGATATACCCGAACATGAGGAGAATAAATTCGATTTGATTGTGATGGGGGCAGTACTTGAACACATACCAGATCCCCTGCCAATCCTTTTACGAATAAATCAAGTTTTAAAATCTGACGGTTATCTGTTTATCCGTGTACCTAACGTGGCAAACCTGATTTTAGATTCAGTCGGATCAATTTTTACAAATGAACATCCGAATATGTTTTCACCGGATGCCCTTCGGATGTTTTACCAAAAAGCCGGTTTTAAAGAAATTCATGAAATAACCCACGAAAAATGGCCCAGGCATATTATAAGCCTGGCACATAAGGTGACCAATGCGTTAGAAGGTCTTGAATTTGAACTGGTCCCCGGTTTATATAGCGAAATTAAAGATCATTTAAATTGGTACAATAACTATTTACAAAAACAGAGGAATTCAATCAATGCTAAACTTGAACATTTATGGTATCCGCGTAAAAAGTCAGTCATCTTGTATGGAGCAGGTAAACATTCCGAATTTCTTCTGGAGCATACCTCTTTATCAAAGGCAAATATTATCGGACTTTCAGATTCTAACCACGATAAATGGAACAAAGATCTTTTCAATCTAAAAGTATTCCCGCCGGAAGAAATTTCTAGAATACAACCAGATGCGGTGGTTATTGCGAGCAGAGCCTTTCAGGATGATATCTTCGAATCCATTAAATATTTGAAAGGATACAATATTGAGATTATAAAATTGTACGATCCTGAATCCACCGGAATAATGGGTTAAAATAAAAGTAGGTACAAATCAGCAATATGAAAAAAAAATCCATCATTGTTTTAGGAGCGGGACAACAACAAATTCCTGCAATTTCCAGAGCGCATTATTTGGGATTTCATGTTATATCACCGGATTTAAATCCGGAAGCACCCGGACTTGATATGGTTGAGTATCCCTTACCCAATATCAGCACACATGATCCTGAGATTGTTATTGGAAAACTAATAGAATTAAAAAGAAAAAATCTTGCTGTTTCAGGAATCGTTGCAGTTGGAGTTGAAGCATCTCATACGGTTGCCAGGGTTGCTGAAAAGTTTGGCCTAGTTGCTATCCCATGCGAAATTGCTGAAAGAACCAGGAATAAAATTAAGCGATTAAAATGTTGGAAAAAAGCAGGAGTCCCTTGTCCGGAATTTGGTATTGCCCAAAACATAGAAGATGCAAAAAGTATTGCAGGTAAAATTGGCTATCCGGTTGTTTTCAAACCGGTGGATCTTGCCGGAGCACAAGGAGTTGTAATTATTAAAAATGAAAAACACGTGGATGAATGGTTTGAATATACATTCTCAAAAAAGAAATCGGAAATCCTGATCGAAGAATACATTGAAGGAACGGAACATTCATCCGAATCCCTGGTTGACAATGGCACAATCTATACCACAGGATTCACCGACAGAAATTACGACACAAAATTTCTTTACCCTCCGCATTTACTGGAGAATGGAGACACAACTCCGACTCTATTGAATAAAAAGACGTACGAGAGGACATTGGAGGCCGTCAATGCTGCTATCAAAGCACTTGAAATCAATGTAGGTCCGGCAAAAGGCGATATTATAATTAATGAGTTTGGAGAACCCAAAATGCTTGAAATGGCAACAAGGGTTTCCGGCGATTATTTTGCAGCATATACAGCTCCTTTAAATAATGGTACGGATCTGATTAGCGCGGTTATACAACAGGCTGCCGGTGATAATGTCAATATCAATTATCTGACATGGAAATATAATAGAGGCGTTGCATTACGCTACTTCTGGCCTAAACTGGGAAAAATAGTTGAAATAAACGGTTTTGAAGAAGCAAGAACTTTACCGGGCGTAAAATTTGTTTCGTGGGAACCATACTGGGAAAATCAAAAGATTGGTATTGGTACTGTAATTACAAAACCCACTTCACATGGAGAAAGAGTGGGATCAGTTTTAACATCGGCAGTAACAAGAGAAGAAGCAGTAGAAATGGCAAACTACGTTGTTAAAAAGGTGAAGATAATAACTAATGCTTAAACTATATTCTGTTTTCCATCTGAATTTAATGTACTCCTCCATTGAAACGGAGGAAAGAAAAATAGTTATTGAAAAATGCTACTGGCCATTATTACAATTAATTGGAGAATCCGGCATTCGAACCGGAATCGAGTCGTCAGGTTATACACTCGAAGCGATTAATGAAATCGATAAAACCTGGATTGTCTCGCTTAAGCAATTAATCGCTTCCGGGAAAACCGAATTTATTGGTAGTGGCTATTCCCAGCTAATCGGCCCCCTGGTACCATATGAAGTGAACAGCTGGAACCAGCGTATCGGAATCGACACCTACCGGACGTTGCTGAATACTAAACCTCAGATTGCGCTTGTAAATGAGATGGCATTCTCATCCGGGATCATTGAACACTTCCTGAATAGTGGCTACAAAGCGTTTATGATGGAATGGAATAATCCTCGAAAATACCACCCTGAATGGAACAACGAATGGAGGTATTTCCCCCAGACGGCTAAAGGAAATAACCAAAATGCCATGCCTGTTATATGGGCCGATTCAATAGCATTTCAAAAATTTCAACGATATGTCCATGCAGAAATAAGTCTTGCCGATTATGAGAAGTATTTAAATACATTTCTTGCCTACTCTCCCAGGTATTTTCCGCTTTACGCAAACGATGTTGAAATCTTCAACTTTAGACCAGGAAGATACAAGTCTGAAGCTCAGCTTTCAGGTGAAAATGAATGGCAGAGAATTTCTGGTCTATATAAATTTCTCCGGGAACATGAAAACTTTTCATTAGTATTCCCTTCTCAAGTTATCGATACAGCTGGTTCACTGACTGACCACGAATGTATATCCCTGGAATCACCGGAACAACCAATTCCAGTGAAGAAGCAAAGAAAATATAATATAAATCGTTGGACTCTATCAGGTCGAAACGACCTTAAAATAAACACTCAATGTTTCGGAATTTTTACTACTTTTAATAAAAGAGAAAAGGTCTCTAAGGAGCAGTGGAAGGAACTTTGCTACCTTTGGTCAAGTGACTTTAGAACTCATATTACAAACAGGCGATGGGAAGAATTTGAAGCAAGATTACAAGCATTCTATGACCAATTTTCGCCATTGTGCTCGAAAGCAAAAGCCAAGCCAATAACACATATCGAAAATTTACCTTATTCAGGCAACAATATCCAGGTAAGTGAAAATGAACATTTTTTGCAAATCAAGAATGATAAAAGCACCCTTATTCTCAATAAGAAAAAAGGAATCGCTATTGAAAGCTACTTCCCGCAAGGGATAACGAATAATCCTGTTTTTGGCACTCTCGAACATGGATACTTTGAAAATATTTCATTGGGGGCTGATTTTTTTTCAGGACATGCCATTGTTGAGAGGCTTGGAAAACACAAAATTACAGATCTCAGCACTCCTGAAATCAAAATAAGTCATTATAATGATTGTATGCTTATTTCTTCTTATATCCTTTCAGAAAATATCTCTTTTAAAACAAAAATCTCTATGACCCCTTCTCTCCTGGTTATTGAAAAGGAAATCTCACTCCCTGAAAGAATGCCTGAAATAATCAGACCCTTTCATTTCACATTTCATCCGGAGTCATTTGATGTTGAAACCCTGTATTATGCAACAAACAATGGTGGGGAGGAACTGGAGTATTTCAATCTGTTTAATTCAACTCTACAACATCATAATATTCTTTCTCCGCTTATTTCATCCGAACATGGATTAGGAGCTACAAAAGGTATTGTTATTATCGGAGATCAAGAAAAAAAGATTGTATTTAAACATGATCTGACCAGCTCGGCTTTAATACCATCTTTAGAGTATCAGCAGTTTGAAGAAGGAAGGTTTTTTCTCAGACTTGTCTATTCTGCTCAGGAACTTGATGAAACCTTTAAACCTCATGGATATGAATACTTAATAATTTCAAAAGTTGAAATCAGTATATTAGCTGGAAAAAATTGATTAAATTTAAAGTTAGATTTGACCCACTTAGAAATTTGGTAAAATTTCTAACACTTTGATTTACTGTCCCTTAATTTTCACAGGTAGAGTCATAAAATGATAGGTATTACGCATATTGGATCGTACATCCCAAAGGGTAGGATTTCAAATATTGAACGAAAAACTCAGTTTGAAACGGATGATAATTTTATTCATAACAAAGTCGGAATAGTAAATGTTTCGGTAAAGAAAACTGAGGAGGGGACTGCATCAATGGCAGTCAAAGCCTTTGAAGAACTTGAGAAGAAGAATTCAATTGACAGAAAAAAAATAGAGGTTATTATTCTAATTACACAAAATCCTGATTCCAATATTCCACATTCTTCAGCATTGGTTCATGCCGAACTTAACCTTCCGGAATCATGTGCATGCTTTGATGTATCATTGGGTTGTTCCGGATATGTTTATGGTTTATCTATTGCAAAGTCTTTTATGGAGAACAATGGCTTTAAGCATGGTTTGCTGTTTACATCCGATCCCTACTCAGATATAATAGATCATGAAGACAAAAATACATCTATGCTTTTTGGGGATGCTGCAACCGTAACCTATCTGACCGATACCCCAAAATATGATCTTGGAAAATTCACTTTTGGCACCATTGGAAAAGAGTGTGAGACTCTCATATGCAAAAATAACAAGTTGCATATGGATGGAAGGGGGGTGTTTAATTTTGCTGTAAAGTATATTCCAGTTGATTTCAAACATATTCTTGAAATAAACAATTGCCTGAAGGAAAGCATAGATAAATTCATTTTTCACCAGGGAAGTAAATATATAATTGACACACTTACAAAAAGAATGGATCTTGATCCCAGTAAGGTTGTTTTTGACATTGCTGAATATGGAAATACGGTCTCTTCTTCAATCCCGATTATCCTTGAAAAAGAGATGAACAGAAAATCGAATAAGTGCATCTATATTTGTGGATTCGGGGTAGGACTTTCCTGGGCAAGCAACATTTTATACCGTACAGACTAATACTACTATGGAAGTTACAATTAACGATTTAAAAGAGATTCTGGCTAACACTTCCTTCGGGAATAATGCAAAGCTCCTGGATGCAAATGATTCACTCAGGGAAGAAGGTGTTGATTCACTTGACCTTCTCGATTTCTACCTCAATATTGAAGAACACTATAACATCAAGGTGAATGATGAAGATGTAGCCGGATTGTTAACCTTGAAGGATTATCAAAAATACATAACTGAAAAGCTTAATGAAGGATAAAACCACCCCTTTTCAACCTTAAATCCTTGGTTTCATTTTTCCCTTGTTTATTAAACAAAACATCCTGCAAAGTCAAAAGCTTATCAAAGAGAATATCATACGTTAGCCTGCTTCAGATCTTCTCCCAAAAACACTATCACACTGACCTGTAAAAAAGAGTCAATAGGGCATTTGGAAAGGGATGCTACTCTCCGGAATTAACCCGGATTATTCATAAATAATCCTTCCGACGAAGCAATACCACAAATTTGAGTTCATTCCAATCCTCAAATTTGGGTATTTTCTTGTCGGCCCGCCCGGATGACATGGTCGGACGGGGGTTTACCTTCGGTGAGCTCACTCGCTCAAGGCGAGTTCGGTTCCCGCATTGCTTCCCTCTACCCATCACACATTGACTGCGTCGAGCTCCTCTTCGCTCCGGTTCATGCAATGTACTACGTTTTTGCATGAATAATGCGGGTTAAATCGATCTTCGCTGAATACTATTTCCGCATTTTTAATCTAAGTACAATCGAACGAACCGTGCTGTTAACTTCTTCAGAGATATGAAAGATTATAACCAATGAACCAAAAAAGAGGGTAATGCATGAGCTCCTAATAATAATATCAACGATGAAGTTTGAAGCTGTGGGAATAAGTAAACTAATGAAATAGGAAGCGATGCTGATCAATAGTAGAATAACCGTTCTTTTATTGAATGGTTGCATCTTAAACCGAATTCTGATAAATATTACACGGAAAAAATTGTAAAGAAAAGAACAGATTGCAGATGCTATTGCAGCCCCTACAATTCCATACAGTGGAATAAGGATTAAATTTGTTACGATAACAAAAATCACCAGAATAGACATAAAATAGGTTTGATACCGATAATACCTTGAGGTGGAAATAATAAGATTGGAAACTCCTGTTGACATTTCGAATAACTTGGCTAACATCATAGCGAAAATAACATATTTCCCTGCTTCATATTCTTCAGGTAATATTTCAAACACATTATGAATGTTGGCCCAAATGCCAACAAAAAGGAGAAATCCGATAACCAGTTGATTGATTGAACTCTTCAAATAGATGGAATTTATTTCTCCATAACTTTTTCTTTTCATCAGTTCAGCAATAACCGGTATTGAAATATTACGGACTGATTTTGTCGGTATAACCAACAGGACGCTGAAGTAAAAGGCTACCGTATAAATTCCCGTTGCTCCAAGATCAAGCAGGGAGTTAATCATAATCCGGTCAACCATAGAGATAGCTATCCCACTTAACCCAGCCAAAATACTAAACAAGCTGACATTGATCATCAATTTTGCCATCCTTTTGGAAATAAATCCTCGATGGAGCTGCAAACTGAACTGTTTCCGGATAATCAATACAACAGTAAGTATCACTCCCGGTAAACTTTGTACTACAATGAAAGCAAAAACAAATTGAGGGAAAGTAATCCACTTTAACAGATAAAGAATAAGTGTAATACAGTAGGTTACTTTGAAGAAAAAATCTTTCAGAAATGCCCCAAGAACTGCATCAAACAGAACCCGATTATATGCATCCAGCACCGTGAATAAAAGGGAAAAGAAGATCAATGGAACAAGGTAGTACATGTATTCCACAAACAGGGGCGATTGATCGATATTATCACGAATAAAGAGAGGCTGCAGAACAAAGAAAATGAGCACCGACAGAAGGAATCCACCAAGCGTAACAATAAGGGTAAGAGATAGGAATCCGTGATGATTGGTTTTTTCGTCGCGGAAGTACGGAAACAAGCGGTTAATGACACCATTAAATCCGAGCGTGGAAAGCTGTACAAAGGGCAATGAAAAAGCAACAAGGATACTGGTTAATCCAATCTCTGCTGTTGTCAGTATTCTTGGTGCCAGGATAATCGCATTGATAAATCCAATAACGATACCCAGATAAGAATAGACTGATCCTTTTATTGCCTGCCGTTGTATGATTCCCATTCCTGCACTTGTTATGGCAGTAAAGATAACTTCTCTACATTTGATAATTCCGTCCCGAAATGTTTAAATGCTTCAAATTGTTTATATTCGTGTACCCGATTAACCATATTAAAGATATATTATTTTGTTTACTATGAATAAGATTTCTCTGAAAACATTCCTTCCCCACGCTATTGCTATCCTGGTTTTTCTGGTAATTTCTTTCGCTTATTTCCCGGAACATCTGGAGGGGAAAATCCTTCAGCAATCGGATATCCGCTGGTGGGAAGGAATGTCGAAAGAGCTTAGAGACTATCAATCAGAAACGGGTGAATTTACATTATGGACAAATGCCATGTTCGGAGGTATGCCTACCTATCTCATTATATCACCACCTTCATTAAACCTGCTTAAGTATATTCATCTGATTTTCACATTACATCAGACAAAACCGGTATGCTATATATTTCTTTTTCTGATTGGTTTTTATATTGCACTCCTTGCCTTCGGTGTAAATCCCTGGCTTGCGATAGCCGGTGCCCTTGCTTTCGCTTTCTCAACCAATTCGTTTACACTTATCGAAGCGGGTCATCTAACCAAGGTTCAGGCAATCGGTTATATGTCTCCCATTATAGGAGGTGTATACCTTGCTTTTCGCAGAAAGTTCCTGTTGGGTGCTTTAATAACGGGTGTATTCCTCACCTTGCAACTTCTGGTTAATCACCTGCAGATGACCTATTATACCCTGATCATCATCCTCATCTTCGGAATCGTTGAACTGGTTTACTCCATTCAGCAGAAAAAAGTTATATCGCTGGCCAAAACAACAGGAGTTTTAATTGTGGCCGTTATTCTTGCTATCGGCTCAAATATGACGAATTTCTGGCTCACCTATGAGTACTCCAAAGACTCAACACGAAGCAAGTCTGAACTTTCCGGCAACCTTGAGAACAAAACATCCGGACTTGATAAAGATTACATTACAGCCTGGAGTTATGGTATTGATGAAACGCTGACTCTGCTCATTCCCAACTTCAAAGGTGGATCATCTCATGGTGAGCTAACTAAAAATTCGGAAACCTTTGAGTTGTTTAAAAGAGCCCAGGGAGAGAAAAATGCCCGGCAGGCTATTCAAGCTCAACCGCTCTATTGGGGAGGACAACCATTTACCGGTGGACCAGTCTATGTCGGTGCAATTGTATTCTTTTTGTTTGTTCTGGGAATGTTTCTTTTAAAAGGACCAGTTAAATGGTGGCTACTCATCACTACAGTCCTGACAATTCTGCTCTCCTGGGGTCATAACTTCATGGCTTTTTCGAATCTGTTCATCAACCATTTCCCAGGGTATAATAAATTCAGGGACGTTACTATGATCCTGGTTATCGTTCAATTTACTTTTCCACTGGCAGCAATACTGGTCATTCAAAAACTGATTGACGGAGAGATTAATAAAGATGATTTGCTGAAATACGGTAAAATTTCATTATACATTGTTGGAGGAATTACGCTCTTCTTTGCCTTGTTCCCCGGTTTGTTTTATGACTTTTCATCCCAGTCAGATCAGACCTACTCAAACCAGGGGCTTCAGGTACTTGTCGATGCCTGGGTAGCGGATCGAAAGATGCTCCTTCGCAATGACTCTCTGAGATCGCTCGTGTTCATTCTCCTTACTGCATCCCTGATATATGCCCTGTACATTAAAAAAATCAGGACCACGTGGTTTTATGCCATTTTATCCCTGTTGATCCTGCTTGACATGTGGCCGGTTGCCAAGCGATATTTGAACAACGATGATTTTGTGTCAAAAAGACAAAGATCCGAAGCTTTTCAGCCCTATCAGGCTGATCTTCAAATCATGGCTGATGATGATCTCTATTTCCGGGTTCTGGATCTGACTGCGGATCCTTTCAAAAGCTCCAGGGCATCCTATTTTCATAAATCAATTGGTGGATATCACGGAGCAAAATTGAAACGATACCAGGAACTGATCGATTACCACCTGAGTCAAAACAACATGGATGTTTTTAATATGCTCAATACCAAATATATTATTTTGCCTTCTCAGGATTCACCCCCAACGGCCCAGCGAAACCCGGATGCACTTGGAAATGCCTGGTTTGCCAATCAAATACGCTGGGTATCGAATGCTGATGAGGAAATCGAAGCGCTAAATAACTTCTTTCCCGAAGAAGAGGCAATAATAGATGTGCGATTTGAAAAACTGGTGGGTGATTTTCGACCCCAAACCGATACCACTGCTAACATTGTATTGAGTGAATATAAACCAAACCAGATTACTTACAGCTACCATTCTTCACGGGATATGATGGTTGTTTTTTCAGATATTTATTATGAGAAAGGATGGAATGCTAACATCGATGGCAAGCAGCACCCACACTTCAGGGTTAATTACTTACTAAGAGGGATGATTGTACCCGGAGGAACCCATCAGATCCTGTTTACCTTTGAACCCTCTTCCTATGGCATTAGCCGTAAAATAGCGTTAGCCAGTTCCTTACTATTTGTCCTTGTGATCCTGGGAGTGCTGGGTATTGAAATAAAAAAAGTGTTGGTATGAACGTGGTTTATGAATAACCTGTAATTGATCCTGCCATCCTCTGTAACTCAGGTAAACTGAGCGATCAGCAGATCAATACCTGTCAATCCACCTGTACCGTCTGGTATTGTCCCCCAGTTTTACAGCAATCATGATCTCATGGGAACCAATGCTGTATTTTTGAATGCTGCTGAGTGTATAATCAAATGCGTATCCAAAATAGAACTGGCTTACACGTACCCCGCCCAGAATAACCAGTGCTCCATCTGTCCGGTAGGACACACCAGCCCAATAATCTTCTTTATAATAAACCTTGAGGTTCAGATCCAACTGGGGTAACCATCTCTCTGTAGTTTTAAACAAAAGGGATGGTTCAATCTCAAAACCATGGTGAAGCTGAAAGTTGTATCCACCAGTTACATAGTAATGCCTCAACATCCGGTAATCATCCAGGGTCACATTCCCCAGTTTCAGGTAAGACTGGAATAGCTGGGCGACAGAAAATCCCGCATAGAAATTTGGGTTTAACAAATAGACCCCGAAATTTGCATCCGGAACATAAATTGCTTTCCGTAAATCACCGCTTACAACCAGTGGTTCCCTTTCATCGTAAAAAGTAAGGGCTTCATCGTCCACCCTGAACTGGAATAATGAACCCGAAAGTCCAAATGATAGCTGCGTTTGATCAAACCAGATATGGTAGGCATAAGTAAACTGTAAACCCGTGCGTGTTACCAGGCCATTCTTATCATTAAAAATATACCCTCCCAATCCAACCCTGCCTTTGGTGCTGGGTCGGTAAATTTTCTTCCTGGCAGTTATGGATTTCAGTATATAGCTTTTCTTTAGAATCCTCGTTTGGAAACTGAAGGAATAGGTTGAAGGGGCATTTTTAAAGCCAAGCCATTGCTCTCTGGCAGTCAGATTAAATGAAGTATATCCATCACTCCCCGCAACGGCAGGATTCAACAAAAAACCATTCATCATATATTGACTATATAATGGCAATTGCTGAGTTTTCGCTGTAAATACAACAACGAATCCAATTATGCCGAAGAGCATGAACCGCTTCATAGAATTGAATATACAAATTATCCTGCTCATCATTGCCAGGAGCATTATCTTACTATAGTAACATTGCCTGTAACAGGCTTAGTTCCATTATGTAAATTAACCACAAAGTGATAGGAATCCATCGGTAAGATTCTGCCCTTGTATGAACCATCCCATGGATCCGGGTATCCCCTCTTTGATTTGAAAACCAGAGTACCCCAGCGATTGAATATCTCAACTACTGCATCCGGATACAACTCAATCAATCCAATCCTCCATGTATCGTTGATGTTATCTCCATTTGGTGAGAATCCCGTCGGTATCTCAATACATATACCCCGTTCGCTGGGCAGGTCAAATGTATCCCGTAATTCACACAGGTTATCATCCAGTATCAGCACAGAGTATTCATCTGCTTTCAAATCAGTAATATGACTCGTTGTTGCCTGGTTCGACCATTCATAGATATATGAACCGATTGCCACACCACCCTGAACATCAAGAATGATCTCACCGCTTGGCAGGTCGGCACAATATGCTGGTATCAGGATCGCGGTTACAGTCAGTTCATCCGGTTGGATCAATGTTATTACTGTATCAATATAACAATTGTTCTCATCGTAAACAGAAACCAGACGATCTCCAGCCACCAGGTCATAATTGGCAGATGTCTCCTCACCATCATCCCAATCGTAGATGTATGTTCCGGTACCACCTGCAACATCCAGTACAATGTAGCCTGTAGTATCACCGTAACAATTCAGGTTGTAATTTCCATCCAGGGAAATGGATTTGTTAACGGTCACAGACAATTCTGGCGGATCAGAAATGATGATTATCGTATCCCCTGTACATTGCTTGAAATCAATGACACTCAGTGTATATGTGCCCGGTTCCAGGTTGTATATATCCTTATCTGTAGAAGTAAATCCATTAGGACCGGTCCAGGAAAATATATACGGCTCAGTTCCACTTAGCATGGTGATATCGATAAATCCATCCGCCGTTCCGGTACAGGTAATGGTTTGTCCATTATAGTTAGAAACCGTTGCATCCAGGATCAATGGAGGAGGCAACTGAATGGTGACTGAGTCATAATGCCGACAATCATTGAGATCCGTTATTGTTACAATATAAAGGCCTTCTGTTAAGTTGCTGATATCTTCTGTAGTCTCACCATTCGACCAGAGGAACGAGTATGTCCCTGGTCCTGTTCCTCCGCTTACTGTAAGATCGGCTGACCCGTTATCATATCCCGGCGATTCACAGGTAATATCTGTTCCAACAATGTCGGATTGCAATGCCGGAGGTTCTGTCAGGGTAATGGTACTATCAAAAGGACATCCGTTAATATCCAGGATAGAGACAGAATAACTACCCGCTGTTAATCCAGTTTGATCTTCATCGATTGTTACCAGACCTGAGCCATCCGTGGTTGTCCAGTTATAACTGTAATTGCCTGTACTTCCTCCAGTGACCGTTACATCAATTGCTCCATCCGTATCACCAAAACACTTCAGGTTATGGCTTAGTTCAACAGAATAAGAGGGTATATAGGTAAGACCCAATGTGTCTGGTTCCCTGATCTCGAATGAGTAATACCGGAAACAGCTTCCCAGGGAATCCCCAACCGTAACATCGTAGGTGCCTGCAGTCAGACCATATTGATCCTTATCTGAAGGAACCAGACCGGATCCATCCACGGTAGTCCATTCATAAGTATACGATCCGGAACCACCTCCCAGTTCAAGTTCAATGAACCCATCACCATCTCCATGACAATTCAGGTTATAATTATAATCGTTCGATAAGGAGAATGTAGTGTCCACCAACTCGATCCCCTCCGGTTCAATCAGGGTTATGCTGTCCATTCCCGTGCAACCCAATACATCTGTCACAGTCACGTAATACGTGCCGGCAGTGAGGCTCGTCTGATTCATGTCGGTAGGATCACCTGAAATTATTCCGCCACCTGAAGCAGTCCAGAAATAGGTGTATCCTCCATTCCCGCCCGTTACATTCTCAACAGTAATGCTTCCATCGCTGTATCCAAGACAGGTGATGTTGAAGGAACTTGGGTATACGTATGCACTGAGTTCAATGACAATTGGATCTGGTTCGGACAAAATTACAGGTAAAGTAACCGTACAACCCTGTGTATCTCGAAGTTTAAATTCATAATCATCTCCAGCAGGTAGAGAATCTATATATTCGTAAGGGTAAACATCGTTGTAAGTCACACCGGTAGCAATGGTGTCTCCCATGGGACCAAATAGCCAGTAGTCATAGGGCGGGTAATCCCCTGCATTGACATAGTAGTTGATCACCCCATCGGAACCACCAGAACAGGAGATATTATAATTAAGAGGGGGGATAGGATCACCCCATGCAAATGCAGGTATCTCTGTCGGTGGAGATACAAACCCGGAATTATACTCTGTACACCCCAGGTTGTCCTGGACCATAACGGAATAACTTCCAGGTGTCAAGCTGTCGATAAACGCCTCATTCAAATTATAATAACCTTCCGGACCATTCCATTCAATATTAAATGGATCAATTCCTTTCCCGAGAACCAGTTCAATGGTACCATCCGTATTTAAACAGGAAATCGCATCCGTGTCAATAAAATCCTGAATGACAGTAGGATGAACTTTTATCTCAACAATTTTCGGGATTCCATCAGCACAACCTGTTGCCAATGCCCGGGGCATAATGGTATATGTTACCGATTGAACAGTATCAGTGCTGTTCGTCAGTTGCTGGTCAATCATATATCCATCAGTCAATCCGGTTTCAGATGCTGTATAGCCTGTAATGCCTGGTCCGGAAGGAACAGCAACATAATCAAACGTAACAATACCTGCTGTTAATTGTGTGATGGTAGTCAATAATATATTTGCAGTCCCGTCATTACAAACTCGTAAAGAATCAGTTGTCGGTATCACATCTGGTTGTGGATCCATTGTTATATCAATCGAAATGGGGATACCATTAACACACTCTGATCCTCCATCATTTGGATCAATGTGAGGCGTGAAAAGATAATTTACTATTCTTACACTATCTCCAATATTGGTCAGATCATCTACCAGAGCTGCAACTCCTTCAGTTATGCGATCCGCTAAGATTATTGTTGAAGAAGGCCCGCCAAATGTGCCCGTCACATCGACCGGATAGGTGATTTCAACATCATATCTCCATATTCCCGTATTCAAAAGATGCGGACTAGTAATAGTAAAGCTTGCATCATCATCGTAGCAAATGATCTGATCATCTGCAGCTACCTGTATCTTCGGCTGCGGGTTGATCTCTACATTGATGACTACAGGTACTCCGTCCTGGCACTCCGGATCTCCATCGTTCGGGTTGATGTGCGGGGTGAACGTGTAAACTACAGTCTGTACATCATCCGTCGTATTGGTCAGGTTATCCGTCTGGGCACCAAGGCCTGTCAATGTCTCATCAAACAAACCGGCTGCCCAGTCTCCCGTGACTCCAGCCGGGTAGACTACCGATACATCATAACGCCAGCTGCCTGTGCCCAGTACGTGTGGATTGGTGATATCAAATACCGCAGCATCGTCATAGCACAACACTTCATCCGTGTCCACAACGATCTTCGGCTGCGGGTTGATCTCTACATTGATGACTACAGGTACTCCGTCCTGGCACTCCGGATCTCCATCGTTCGGGTTGATGTGCGGGGTGAACGTGTAAACTACAGTCTGTACATCATCCGTCG
>Ga0315543_1001732_pt1 | contig 22827 bp, 23 predicted proteins | sample SalMarSW160210MG_2_FD_203098 | JGI IMG/M metagenome (GOLD analysis project Ga0315543, IMG submission 203098) | Salt marsh sediment microbial communities from the Plum Island Ecosystem LTER, Massachusetts, United States - Salt Marsh Sediment SW1601-210 ...
AGGACGATGTTAGTGAAGTAGCCGCCGGCTACGAGTGCGGAGTAGGCATCAAGGACTTTGAGGCCTTTGAGGTTGGTGATACCCTGGAGTTCTTCCGCAAAGAGAAGGCTTAAGCTAAGGGACTAAGAATATGTCGCATCGCATCGAGCGGGTAAGCAGTCTCATGCGTCATGAGATTAGCGAATTGCTTCAGCGCCAGGTAAAAGACCCCCGAATCGACCAGTTTGTGGCCGTGACCGATGTTTCCCTCTCCGCTGACCTGAAGTATGCCAGAGTATTCGTCAGCTGTATGGGCAGCGAAGAGGAAAAAAAGACGATGCTCAAGGGGCTTGGGGCTGCCTCCAACTTCCTGCGAAACCAGCTTGCCAAGCGCTTGCGCCTGCGCCATATCCCCGAACTTAGCTTTGAGTGGGACGATTCTATCGAGCGGGGAGACCACCTGCTGCAGATGATGGATAAAATCAACGCCGAGCACCCCCCGGAAGAGCCCAGTGACTAGCATAGACGGTATCCTCAATATTAATAAACCCCGGGGCAGGACCTCCTTCAGCATTGTCTCCCTGGTTAAGCGCTTGAGCGGGGTAAAGCGCGTGGGACACGCCGGTACCCTGGACCCGGCTGCCACCGGCGTCTTGCCCGTCTGTTTAGGGCAGGGGAGCAGGGTTGTCTCCTTTTTGCACGATACCGCCAAGGTCTATAAGGCTCAGATTGAACTCGGCGTGACCACCGATAGCTATGACGCCACCGGCAACATTACCGCTACCGGAGACCCCTCCGGCATCAGCCGCAAGCAGCTACTTTCGGAGCTGGAATCTTTTCGCGGTCTGATACAGCAGACGCCCCCCATGTACAGCGCGGTGAAGTACGGCGGCAGGCCGCTTTACGAGCTGGCGCGCGCCGGCATTGAGGTGGAGAGGAAGAGCCGTCCGGCGCAGATTTACCGCCTCGAGCTCAGGCGCTGGCAGCCGCCGATAGCCACTATCGAGGTGGAGTGCGGCAAAGGCACCTATATCCGCTCGCTGGCTCATGACCTGGGTCAGCTTCTGGGCTGCGGCGCTCACCTGAAGAGCCTTGCCCGCCTCAGGTACGGTTGCTTTAGCCTTGAAGACGCTGTTTCGCTGCCCCAGCTTGAGGACGGTTTTCACCACGGCTACTGGCGTCGATTTGTTTATCCCATAGACATCGTCTTTCAGGACTGGGCAGCGGTGGTGGTTGGCGATGCCGCCGAGGCGGATATCAAGAATGGACGCCCCGTGGAGTTGCCGGGTGATGATTTTCAGCCGGGGGTGGGTCACCTGCGTGTCTATAACGGTGATGGTCGCTTCCTGGGAGTGCTCCAATTCAATCGGGAAAAGGGGCACTGGCGTCCAGGAAAGGTCTTCAGCAGGGCTTGACAGCTTGCCTATAATAGGGGTATATTGCAACGGATGCCCATAAGGAGGTGATTTAGATTGCAGGCCTATTGTTTTAAGTGTCGCAAGAAGGTAGATATAAAGAACCCCCAGCGGGTTACCCTGAAGAACGGCCGGCCGGCCACGCAGGGGGTTTGTCCGGAGTGCGGAACCAAAGTATTTAGAATTGGCCGAAGCTAATCGCCTCAGCTCTAGACGAGGTAAGCAAATCCTCTTCTCTTTAGTATGATTACCGGAGTACAGTTCTTAATCGTGGCTGTAGGGGTAGAGTGCTTGATTAGTAATTTCTGGCAACCTGATTTTCATTAAGGATGTTATTTAGTTATAGGTTCTACTGTGGAAAAGGAGGCAATTAAACTTTGGGCAAGGTAAATGTAGCCATAATCGGGGTGGGCAACTGTGCCTCCTCGTTAGTTCAGGGAGTTCAATACTATAAGAAAGCCAAAGAAAACGAATTTGTTCCCGGGCTGATGCATGTTAATCTGGGCGGGTATCATATCAGCGATATCAACTTCGTAGCTGCCTTTGATATCGATAAAAACAAGGTAGGCAAGGACATAGCCCAGGCTATTTTCGCCCTGCCCAACAACACCTTCAAGTTCAGCGAGGTGCCCGCCACCGGGGTCAAGGTTCAGCGCGGCATGACCCATGACGGGCTGGGGCACTATCTATCGCAGATAATTGAGAAGGCGCCGGGTCCCACCGCTGACATCGTCAAAATCCTAAAAGAGACCAAGACCGATGTAGTTATTAACTACCTGCCGGTAGGCAGTGAAGAAGCCACCAAGTGGTATGTTGAGCAGGTATTAGCCGCCGGCTGCGGTCTTGTAAATTGCATCCCGGTTTTCATCGCCCGGGAGAAGTACTGGCAGCGCCGCTTTGAACAAAAAGGGCTGCCGGTTATCGGTGACGATATCAAATCTCAGGTGGGGGCAACTATCGCCCACCGTGTTCTTACCCGGCTGTTCCGGGACCGCGGTGTCCGGTTGGAACGGACCTATCAGTTAAACTTCGGCGGCAACACCGATTTTTACAATATGCTGGAAAGGACGCGGCTGGAATCAAAGAAGATATCCAAGACCAACTCGGTCACCTCCCAGCTTGATTACCAGCTTGACCCCGATGATATCCATGTCGGCCCCAGCGATTATGTCCCCTGGCTCAAAGACCGCAAGTTCTGCCATATCAAGATGGAAGGGCGCACCTTCGGTGATGTTCCCCTCAACCTGGAGCTGAAACTCGAGGTGTGGGACAGCCCCAACTCGGCCGGGGTGGTTATTGATGCTTTAAGGTGCTGCAAACTGGCTCTTGACCGTAAACTTAAAGGAGCGCTGGAGGCTCCCTCGTCTTACTTTATGAAATCGCCACCGGTTCAGTATACCGATGACCAGGCTCACCAGATGGTGGAAGAGTTTATTACCGCCAATCAGCCTGCGGCGAGCACGCCTGTTTAATTGATTATCCAGGGAGGTTTTAGGCGGCTACGGTGAAGATAGCATTAGTCTCTCCGTATGATTTCGCCCATCCCGGCGGTGTTATTCTGCATATCTCCTATCTGGAACGCTACTTTACCCGGATGGGACACGAAGTCAAGGTTATTGCTCCCGCCTCCCGGGCTGTCCCCGATTTTGACGACCGGTTTATCCCCATAGGCAGGCCCCGCCCCATCCCCTCCAGCGGTTCCATCGCCCGGGTTACCATTTCAATCTGGTTAGCCCCCAAAATCAAGGCTGTCCTCGAGCGGGAAAAGTTCGACATCATTCACTTCCACGAGCCTTTAATGCCCATGTTATGCACCTCGATTCTCCGCTTATCAAAGACGGCCAACGTAGGCACCTTTCATGCCTCTTACGGCAAACCGGGCTACAATTTCGCCCGGCCTGTAGGCAAGTGGATTCTGCGGCGGTGGTTCCGCAAGCTTGACGGCAAGATTGCCGTTTCCAAGCCGGCAATGGATTTCGCCCGCGAAAACTTCCCCGGCTACTATAATATTATCCCCAACGGGGTGGATGTGGAGCATTTCTCCCCCGATGTAGCCCCCATTGAAGAATTTAATGACGGCAAGCTCAATATCCTCTTCGTCAGCCGTCTGGAGAAAAGAAAAGGCTTAAACTACCTGCTGCAAGCCTTCAAGCAGGTCAAAGAGGAGATTCCCGATTCCCGGCTGATTGTCGTTGGCCCCGGCACCAGGCTGCGGCGCCGTTACGAGCGATATGTGGCCAAGAGCGGTCTTAAGGACGTCGTCTTTGTCGGCCTGGTCAGCTATGATGAGCTGCCCCGCTACTACCAGACCGCCGATGTCTTTTGCGCCCCGGCCATCGGCTCGGAGAGCTTCGGCATCATCCTGCTTGAGGCTATGGCTATGGGCAAGCCTATTGTTGCCTCAAATATAGAAGGTTATGCCAGCGTGATAAGCCACGGCGTGGACGGGTTACTGGTGCCGCCGGCCGATAAGGATAAATTAGCCCAGGCCCTAATTTCTCTCCTCAATGATGAGGCGCTCCGGCAGGAGATGGGTGCCAAGGGGAGGATTAAGGCCCTGGAGCATAGCTGGGAGCATATTGCCCAGAGGGTTTTCGATTACTATGTCAGGGTCTTAAGCGAGTCGCCCTGGAACAAAAAGTTCCCCGAATTTGAAGAGTCGGCTGTCTCGGTTTAAGCAAGAGCGGGAGTAGTTCGGTTAGTAAAGTTACACCAAAATCGCCGTCTGGAGAAAGTCTGCCTCAGTTACGCAGCTCCATAGCCTCCCGGTTTACCGAGCCGGTGGTGCGGGTTTTAGCCAGGACACCGGTAACGCCCAATTTCTTAAGCTGGTCTGGCTTTGTCCTGGCTCTGGGGGCGGCGGCGCTGGTTATCACCGGCTACCCTCTGGCCGCCGGCATTGTGGTGCTGGTGGCTGGCTTCTTTGATATTCTAGACGGGGCGCTGGCCCGTCGTATTAAAAAGGTCACCCCCTTCGGTGCTGTCCTCGATGCTACTTTAGACCGTCTGTCGGAGGGAGTAATCCTGCTGGCTATTCTGGCGGTTTATGCCATCCAGTCGTCACTGTTGGGGGTTTTACTGGTTGGTGCCGCCCTGCTCAGCTCCCAGCTGGTGAGCTATATCAGAGCCCGGGCGGAAGCCCAGGGACTGGAGTGCAAGGGGGGCATATTTACCCGGGCGGAGAGGGTGGTGATACTGGCGCTGGGTCTGCTGCTGAGTTACTTTACCCCGGCGCTAACCATCGCCCTGGTGATTATCGTGGTATTCAGCCTGGTTACGGTTACTCAGCGGGTAGTCTATGTCTGGAGGCAAAAAACCCCCGTCTAGCCCTTTTATTTAGGACACGGTTTGTGTTATAAGGTAACGGGAAATTTTAGCCTCAGCGCGTAATGGAGGAAATAATGCCGGTTGTTGCTATTCTGGGAGCTCAGTGGGGTGATGAGGGGAAGGGAAGGGTGGTTGACATGCTGGCTCAGCAGGCCAAGATGGTGGTCCGTTTTTCCGGCGGTGATAATGCCGGTCATTCCGTGGTTAATCCCCACGGCGAGTTTAAATTGCACCTTATTCCCTCGGGTATCTTTTACCCCGGGGTAGCCTGCATCATCGGTAATGGGGTGGCGATTAATCCCAGGGTCTTAATCGAAGAGATAGACCGCCTGAATGAGCGGGGTGTGGCTACCGGCCAGTTGTTTATCAGCGACCGGGCGCACCTGATTATGCCCTATCACCTGCTCCTTGACGGTCTGGAGGAGGAGGCGCGTGGCGGCAAGGCGCTGGGCACCACCCTCAAGGGGGTAGGCCCCGCCTTTACTGATAAGGCCGCCCGGCTGGGCATAAGAGCCGGCGACCTCCTGGATACAAAGGCTTTAAAAGAGCGCCTTGGCACGGTACTGGAATACAAGAATGTCATTCTGACCAGGGTCTATGGGGCTAAGACGTTGTCACTGGATAATATCTATACCCAGTATTGTCAGTACGGGGAGCGACTGGCACCCCATATACGGGATACAACCGTCATGGTGGAGGAGGCGTTAGGCCGGCGGGAGATGGTGATACTGGAGGGGGCTCAGGGTACTTTGCTTGACCCCGATTTCGGCACCTATCCCTATACCACCTCGTCCTCCCCCCTGGCGGGGGGAGCCTGCCTGGGTGCTGGCTTAAGCCCCACCAGGCTCAACCGTGTTCTGGGTGTCTACAAGGCCTACTGCAGCCGGGTGGGCAGCGGCCCCCTGCCTACCGAACTAAATGATAAAACCGGCGACCTGATTAGGGAAAGGGCACACGAGTACGGTACCACCACCGGCCGGCCGCGCCGCTGTGGCTGGTTTGACGCTGTTGCCGCCCGCTTCAGCAGCCGCATTAACGGCTTTACCGGGGCGGTGGTTACCCGCCTGGATATCCTTGATGTCCTGCCCCGGCTTAAGGTATGCGTCGGCTATGAGCTAGAGGGCAAGACCATCGATTACTTCCCGGCCAGCATTACCGCCCTGGCCCGGTGCCGCCCTGTCTATGAGGAACTGCCCGGCTGGCAGACGCCGACCACCGAGATTCGTAGCTTCAACCAGCTGCCCCTTGAGGCTCGCCAGTATATTAGCCGCCTGGAGGAGCTTATCGCCTGTCCGGTAAGCCTCATCTGCGTTGGCCCGGAGCGGGAGCAGGCCATCGAAAAGACACCTGTTTTCTAGCGGAGAATTTGAGATGGCGATAGTGAGACCAGCCAGCGATAGGGACATACCGCGTATCCTTGAGCTATATAATGAGCTGGGGGGGCAGCACAATCTTTCCCCTGACGAAACCCGGCCGGTATTGGCTCAAATCACCGCTATGCCTGGGCACGAACTGCTGGTGGCTGAGGAAAACGGTGTCGTTGTTGGCTCCATGGTGTTGCTGGTCGTACCCAACCTCTCCCACGAGGCTCTGCCCTGGGCCATTGTGGAAAACCTGGTTATTGACGAGAGGTACCACCGCCGGGGTATTGGCCGATTGCTTATGGAGGAGGCCATCGCCCGCGCCCGCAAAGCCGGCTGCTACAAAGTCCAGCTTCTCAGTAATAAGAAACGCCGCAAGGCACACCATTTTTATCAGGGCTTGGGCTTTGAGGCATCCGCTCACGGTTTTCGGCTGTATCTCTAGCGGGCGGATGCTCTATATCGGCAAATCAATCTTGTATTTCTTCAGCGTCTCTCTGATGATAGCAGCTGATTTTTCAGTGGGCTCAAGGAGGGGCAGGCGCGGCTTACCCACATTGAAACCAAGGTGGTTCAGGGCGTATTTCAGCGGCGTCGGGTTAGGCTCGATGAAGAGCGTGTCCACCAGCGGCAGCAGGTGGCGGTGAATGGCCGCCGCTTCGGCGATTTTGCTGTTGAGAATATTGTCCATCATCTGCTTAATCTGCTTGCCCACCAGGTGGGTGGCCACGCCGATAGTGCCGTAGCCGCCGAGGGCCATAATGGCAAAGGTATCGTTATCATTACCGCTCCAGATGCGGAAGTCCTTGCTGGCGTTATTGAGCGTATGAGCCACCAACCCCATGTCGCCGCAGGCTTCTTTGACGCCGACGATGTTATCAATCCGGCTCAGCCTGACGATAGTTTCCACCGACATCTTGATGACCACCCGCGAGGGTATGTTATACATTATGATGGGCAGGCTGGTGTTATCGGCGATGGTCTTGAAGTGCTGGTAGATGCCCTCCTGAGTCGGCTTGTTATAGTAGGGTACGACCGACAGGCAGGCGTCAACCCCGATTTTCTCGGCGGCTTTAGTGGCCGCTACGGCTTCAGTGGTGCTGTTACTGCCGGTGTAGGCAATAATGTTTCCCCGCCCCCCCAGCGCCGATTTCACCTCGGTAAACAGGCGCGCTTCCTCCTCCCGGACCAGTGTCGGCGATTCGCCGGTGGTAGCAGCGACCACCACGCCGTCGCTCCCCGAATCTAGCAGGGCTAGAGCCAGCTTTTTGGCCTGCTCATAGTCAACCGCCCCCTTGGCGTCGAAAGGGGTTACCATAGCCGTCAGCAATCTGCCCAGCTCCTTCATTTCCCTGCCTCCCCGGGATGTAGCCAATCCCTTTTAATCAGCTCTTCGGCAATCTGGATGGTATTCAGTGCCGCTCCCTTGCGGATGTTGTCGGCGACGACCCACATCACCAGGCCGTTGGGATGAGAGGCATCCCGGTGAATACGCCCGACGAAGACATCGTCGGTGCCGGCGGCTGACCACGGCTGGGGATAAAGGCTGATAGCCGGGTCGTCAAGTATCTTGACCCCCGGCGCCTGGGCCAGGATACGCTTGGCGTCATCGGCCGCCATCGGTTGGGAGAACTCTATATGAAGTGCTTCGCTGTGCCCGATAAACACCGGCACCCGCACGCAGACCGCCGAAATGGCGATATCTGGGGCATGCATTATTTTCCTGGTCTCCTCCACCATCTTCCACTCTTCCTTGGTGTAGTCGTTATCCAGGAAAACATCTATCTCCGGCAGTATATTAAAGGCTATCTGGTGGGGATAGACGTGGGGTACGGTGTTCTGCCCCTCCAGCACCTGCTTGGATTGTTCGGTTAGCTCCTCTACGGCGGCGGAGCCGGTGCCCGATACCGCCTGGTAGGTAGCGGCCACAACCCGCTTGATGGGATTGACCTTGTGCAGCGGGTTCAGCGCCACCACCATCTGGATGGTGGAGCAGTTGGGGTTGGCGATAATCCCCTTATGCCATTTAATGTCTTCCGGGTTGACCTCGGGCACCACCAGCGGCACCTTGGGCTCCATACGGAAGGCTGAGCTGTTATCAACCACTACCGCCCCGGCCTGGGCGGCTAAAGGCGAAAAGTAGCGGCTTATCTCCGCCCCCGCCGAAAAGAGGGCGATATCTACGTCCTTAAACGAAGCCGGTGAAGTCTCCTTGACCACCAGCTCGCGGTGGTTGACGAACAGCTTCTTACCCGCTGAGCGGTCGGAAGCCAGCAGCTCGATGGAATTCATGGGAAAGCCCCGCTGCTCCAGCACCTTTATGAACTCCTGCCCCACCAGACCGGTGGCGCCAACTATAGCTACTTTGAGTCCCTTCATGATTCTCTCTCCAGACCGAGCAGAGTCTCCAGGCCGTAGACCAGCCCCTTACGCTTGACTACTCCTCTGATAGCCAGCATGACCCCGGGCATGTAACACTCGCGCCCGATAGTATCATGCCTTATTTTCAGTGTTTGCCCCGCCCCGCCCAGGAGCACCTCCTGGTGAGCCAGCAGACCGGGCAGGCGCACGCTGTGAATACTGATTCCGTCAACCTGTTCCCCCCGCCCCGCCGAGGCTTTACCCTCCGGGGTGGAGAACGGTTTGCCTTTAGCTTTAGCCATAGCCCTGGCGGTGGCAAGGGCCGTCCCCGAAGGCGCGTCAGCCTTCAGGTGGTGGTGCAGCTCAATAATCTCGGCAAAGTCAAAGTATTTGCCGGCTATCTTGGCCAGGTGCATCATCAGCACCGCGCCCAGAGCAAAGTTAGGCACCACCGCCACCCCCACCCCCTTGGCCTTGGCCAGGCGGTCAATCTCTTTAAAATCGTCGGCGGCAAGCCCGCTGGTGCCTATCACCAGGTTAACCCCCCGCTCGGCGGATAAGCGCACCGCCGGCATCACGGCCGCCGCCACGGAAAAATCCACTACAACCTCCGGCTGTACGGCGCTTAGGATATCCTCCAGCTTCGACGATAATGGCACCGTGCCCGAGCCGTCGGGCAGAGTCAGCTTATCTTTAGCCGCCTTTATATCTACCGCCCCCACCAGCTGTATATCGGGCTCACGGCAAAGGGCATCGACTAATGTCTGCCCCATTCTGCCCAGGGCGCCGTAAACAGCTACCTTTATTGGCTTCATCGCCTCGGTCCTCTACTTGGTCCTCTGTTATGATAACTTCCCTTGTTCCGGGGAGGGTGGGAATCGCTTCTTTTAAACGGGTAGTCTTTAGACGGCGCCTCCTGTGCCCTGGCTCCAGCCGCTTGGTCTGACTTATCTAATAACGCCCGCCGGGACAGGTTTACCCGTCCCATGTCGTCGATGCCGATTACCTTGACCGTCAGTTCGTCGCCTATCTTGACTTCATCCTCGACTCTGGCTACCCGGTAGTCGGCCAGCTCGCTGATGTGGACCAGCCCCTCCTTGCCGGGGGCAATCTCCACCATGGCGCCGAAGTTCAATATCCGTGATACCTTTCCGGTGTAGGTGGCGCCGACCTCTACCTCCTTGGTCAGGCTTTCGATGATATCAATGGCCTTTTTGGCGGCTTCCTCATTGATTGCGCCGATAATCACCGTGCCTTCGTTATCAATATCAATGGTCGTCTTGGTTTCCTCGATAATTGACCTTATAGTTTTGCCCCCGGTACCAATAACAGCGCCGATTTTATCCGGGTCAATGCTTATCTTGTACATTCTGGGCGCGTATTTGCTCAGCTCAGGCCGGCTGGCGCTGATGGTCTGCTGCATCTTTTCCAGGATGAACAGGCGGGCCTGCCGGGCCTGGGGTAGCGTTTTGGCCACCACTTCCAGGCTGACGCCCTTGAGCTTGGTGTCCATCTGCATGGCGGTGACACCCTTGGCCGTTCCGGCTATTTTAAAGTCCATATCGCCGTAGTTATCCTCTATCCCCTGGATATCGGTTAAAACCTCGTACTTACCGTCATCACCGGTGACCAGCCCCATGGCTATGCCGGCGACGGCGGCGCTGGTCGGTATCCCGGCGTCCATCAGGGAAAGGCTGGAGGCGCAGACACTGGCCATAGAGGTACTGCCGCTGGAGCTCAAGACCTCGGAGACTAATCGGATGGTGTAGGGGAAGTCCTCGGCTTTGGGCAGTATCGGCTCGATGGCTCGCTCGGCCAGAGCGCCGTGCCCGATTTCGCGCCTCCCCGGCGACCCGATGCGCTTGGTCTCGCCGCTGGAGAAGGGAGGAAAATTGTAGTGGTGGATGAAGCGTTTGCTATCCTCTATGCCCAGTCCGTCCAGCGGCTGCTCTTTGCCCACCGAGCCCAGGGTGGTGATGGTCAAAACCTGGGTCTGCCCCCGGGTAAAAAGGGCCGAGCCGTGGGTGCGGGGCAGCAGCCCCACCTCGCAGCTTATGGGACGGACATCGGTTAAGCCGCGTCCGTCAATACGTTTCTGCTTCTCGAGCAGGTTACCCCTTATTTCCGCCCTGATTTTGGCATCAAGGGCGGCGCTGATATCTGCTTCGGGAAATTTCTCAGCCAGCTTTTCCACCAGCTCCTTCTTCAGCTGGCTCAGCTCCTCTTCCCGCTGTGACTTCTCCGTCTGGCTTAACGCCTGGGCAAGCTTTTTATCAGCTGTTGGCGAGATTGCCGCCAGTGCCTCCGGGTTGACCTCGCTTACCGGCGCTGCTACCTTCGGCTTGCCCCAGGCCTGCTGAAGCTGCTCCTGGAGCTGGATAATAGGCTGGTTGGCTTGGTGGCCGAATTCTATCCCTTTAAGCACGATGTCCTCCGGAGCTTCGTTGGCTCCGGACTCTATCATTACTATAGCCTCTTTGGTGCTGACCACCACTAGGTCAAGCTGGCTATCGTCAAGCTGGGCCAGGGTCGGGTTCAATACCATTTCGCCGTTGATATAGCCCACATGAACGGCGCTCACCGGGCCGTCAAACGGTACCGGCGAAATTGACAGTGCCGCCGAGCCGCCGATAACGGCCAGTATATCGGGGTCGTTTTCCTGGTCGGCGGAAAGGACGGTAATGATAACCTGTATATCATTGCGCCAGGCCTTGGGCAAAAGCGGGCGTAGCGGGCGGTCGGTAAGGCGGCTGGCTAAGGTCGCCTCCTGGCTGGGGCGCCCCTCCCGGCGGATAAAGCCTCCCGGAATCTTGCCAGCGGCGTAAAGCCTCTCCTCGTAGTCGATGGTCAGTGGCAGAAAATCTACCCCTTCCCGTGGCTCCTCGCTGGTGCAAACGGTAACCAGAACTACGGTATCCCCGTAGCGGGCAGTTACCGCGCCTCCTGCCTGTCCTGCCAGCTTCCCGGTGTCGATAGTAAGCTTTCTACCACCGACCTCAGATTCAAAAGAATTTGATGTCACCAATGGTTCCTCCTCCGCTTCAATCTTTACTTGCGCAGCCCGAGTCTGGCAATCAGGTTGCGGTAGCGATCGACATCTTCCCGGCGGAGGTAGGCAAGCAGTCTCCTTCTTTGTCCCACCAGCTTAAGTAGCCCGCGCTGGGTATGGTAATCGTGCCGATTGGCCGCCATGTGGGAGGTCAACTGGTTTATCCTCTCGGTTAGCAGGGCTACCTGAACCTCGGTCGAGCCGGTGTCCCCTTTATGAAGCTCAAATTTATTTACTATTTCCGTCTTTTTCTCTTTTTCCAAGTTATATTCCTCTGTCTTGTGATGATACTTAATGATACTATAAAACAACAGATTATAACATAACTCGAGGCGGCTGTAAATTAGCTGTGGTCGTTTACCTGTGGCGCTGCCCTCCAAAAAGGCTCCGCCTCTAATACTTTCTTACCCCACCCCCCCAGAGGGGAGTAATTATCCTCCCCTTATCTCCACCTTTTAGGAAAGTTTTAAAGGTACAGCCTTTGAGGGTGGGTCAGGGTGGGGAGCAGAACACCTGCTTAAAGGGGGAGGGGCTAAAAAAGAATTGATAGAAGTATCACTTCTGCAGGGTGGGAGGGTGGGAAGTAAAACCAACTCTAAAAACTGGGCAATCCCCACGTTGGGTTTTTAATTAATGGGGTGGGTTGCTAGGTAGATTAGGGCGCACATAATACTCTTGACTTTATGAAATATTGGGTGTATAGTGTGCTCTGGATTAGATACCTTGGTTTAGGTGTGGTTTCTAAGCTTGACCCCCGGTATAGGCGGGGAACCCTCAGTATTATAACCTGACGATACGGCAAGGGGTTTGGGAGCGCCAGAGACTGCAACGATGACAAGGGACTAACAGAATTCATAGGAGGTGCAGTTGATGGCTCTGGAAGACAAGACCCTCGTGTGCCGTGACTGCGGACAGGAATTCCTTTTCACCGTCGGTGAGCAGGAGTTCTATCAATCCCACGGGTTACAGAATGAACCCGGTCGTTGCCCGGAGTGTCGGGCGTCTCGGCGCAAAGAGCGCTGGGGCAACTATAATCAGCCCAGGCAGATGTTTACCGCTATCTGTGCTGAGTGTGGCGTCGAAACCACGGTACCCTTTGAGCCCAGGGAAGGGCGACCGGTCTACTGCCGGGATTGCTACGCCAAGCAAAAACAGTCTGGTTAAACTTTAGTATCCGGTTACCAGCTATATATAATGAATGTCGGTATCTGTCAGGTTAAGCTTCGCTTTCCTGAGAACCTGTCGCTTAAAGGTAAGCGACAAATACTGAAGTCCATTACTACCCGCCTCGGAAGCAAGTTCAACATTTCCGTAGCTGAAGTTGGCGATAATGACTTGTGGCAGTTAGCCACGCTGGGGATTTGTTGCGTGAGCAATGACAGGCGGCATACCAACGAAGTGCTGTCCCGGGTGCTGGATTTTATCGTCAACGGTCGCTTTGAGGTAGAGATACTTGACTCTAAGATTGAGATTCTCCCTTTTAATTAAGCGGGGCTGATAGTGGATACATCGGCCTTTCTGCGTCATCTGGCGGCTCAACCTGGTTATGGTGGTCAGATGGTTCACGTGGAGCATATCCCGCGCCGCCAGGCCCAATCCGCCCGTTTACGCCGCCCCCTGGCAGACAAGCTTCAGGACTGCCTCAGTGAGCACGGGCTTTCCCCCCTTTATAGTCACCAGGCGGAAGCCATAAACCATGCCCGCGAGGGCAAGAACGTGATGGTGGCGACCTCTTCGGCCAGCGGCAAGACCCTGTGCTATAACGCCCCGGTAATGGAGGCGATTCTGACCGAGCCGAGAAGCTGTGCCCTCTACCTGTTCCCTACCAAGGCGCTGGCTCAGGACCAGCTGCGCAGCCTGAATGAGCTTTTCTACCCCGCCCTCTTCCGTGCAGGGGAGGTAACCACCTTTGACGGCGATACCCCCCAGGTAGAGCGGGCGGATGTCAGGAAACGGGCCAGGGTGGTGCTGACCAACCCCGATATGCTCCATCTGGGCATACTGCCCAACCACCAGCAGTGGTCGAGGCTGCTGCGCCGCCTGAAATACGTGGTGATAGATGAAGCCCATATCTACCGCGGTGTTTTCGGCTCTCATGTTGCCGGTGTCATGCGCCGCCTGCGCCGTCTCTGTCAGTATTACGGCTCCAACCCCCGGTTTATCTGCTGCTCGGCGACCATCGCCAACCCCGGTGAGCACGCCCGTGAGCTTACCGGTCTGCCCTTCAAGGTGGTGGATAAAGACGGCTCTCCCCACGGCGGCAAGGACTTTGTCTTCTGGAACCCGCCGCTTATCGACCAGGCCAAGAGCGTCCGGCGCAGCGCCAACGGTGAGGCGTCCAATCTCTTCGCCGAGCTGGTCAGCCAGGATATCCGTACCCTCACCTTTGTTCGCACCCGCCAGCTCACCGAGGTTATCTATAACTACACCCGGCGCAAGCTGGCGGAAATCGGCTCCGGCTTATCCGGCAAAATCAAGCCCTACCGGGCGGGCTATTTGCCCAGGGAGCGGCGCCAGATAGAGCAGGAGCTTTTCAGCGGCCAGCTTACCGGCGTGGTGGCGACCACGGCCCTGGAGCTGGGCATAGACATCGGCGACCTGGAGGCAACGGTGCTCACCGGCTATCCGGGAAGCATCGCCAGCACCTGGCAGCAGGCGGGTAGAAGCGGCCGGAGCAAGGAGAAAGCCCTCAGCTTTCTCATCGGGCTGGATAACCCCCTCGACCAGTATTTCATGCGCCACCCCGATTTCCTTTTCGGCAAGAATTTTGAAAATGCCCTGGTCAACCCCGATAACCCCTATATCTTAAGGGCCCACCTGCTCTGTGCCGCCTGGGAGTCGCCGCTAACCGCTGATGATGAAGACTTCTTTGGCCCCGCCCTGCTTCAGGAAAGGACGGCTCTGGCAGAGCAGGGCCTGCTCCGGGAACGCAAGGGCAGGTGGTATGTCTCATCGTCAATCATCTACCCCGCCCAGGGGATAAACATCCGTTCCACCTCGGGGGAGAACTTCGCCATTATGGATACCACCACCGCCTCCCTGCTGGAAACTATCGAATCCAGCGTGGCTCTCTTCCAGATTTTTCCCGGCGCTATCTACCTTCATCAGGGGGAATCCTATCTGGTGGAAAGCCTTGACCTGGCCGCCCGTACCGCCCACGCCCGGCCGGTCACGGTAAACTATTATACTCAGGACAAGGAAATCACCGACCTGCATATTATTAAGGTGATGGCGGAGAAAAGCTGCGGCGGGATTAAGGTCTATCTGGGCGAGGTTGAGGTCACCACTAGGGTGGTTGGCTTCAAGAAGCTGGCTCATTTCACCGAGGAGGTCATCGGCGAGGAGCCCCTTGACCTTCCTCCCCAGCACTTCCCCACCGTCGCCCTCTGGTTTGATATGCCCCCCGGCATAGCCGCCCGGCTGGCAAAAGACCATCTCGACTTTGCCGGCGGGCTGCACGCCACCGAGCACGCCGCCATCGCCATCCTGCCCCTCTTTGCCCTCTGCGACCGCAACGATATCGGCGGTGTCTCCACCCCCCTCCACCCCGATACCGGCAAGCCCCAGGTATTTATCTATGACGCCTATCCCGGCGGCATCGGCATTGCCGAGAAGGGTTTTGACCTTGTCGAGGAATTGTGGCAGACTACACTAAGGGCGATTAGGGAATGCCCCTGCGAGGAGGGCTGCCCCAGCTGTATCCAGTCGCCCAAGTGCGGTAACAACAATAAGCCTTTAGACAAGAAGGCGGCGCAGGTGTTGCTGGAGGGGTTGTTAAAAGAATAGTTTATTTTCCCACCCACCCACCCTACAGAGGTCAGGACCTCTATTAACACTTTTTTTCTGGGGGTGGGGGAGAAAGTTTTAGAAGCGTAGCTTATGAGGGTGGGAGGGTGGGTAGTAAAACGCCCGAAATTTGGGGATACAGGGGGTGAGGTAGATAAAGACTAAAGGGGATAGAGTTGGCTGATATTGAGCAAGCATTAAAGCCCAGCCGCGATAGCTGGTTCAAGCGGGCGATGAGCCTCTTTGACCGCCCAACTGTTGACGAAACGGTATGGGAGGAGCTGGAGGAGCTGCTTATCTCGGCGGATGTCGGTTTTGGCACCACGGAAAAGCTCCTGGAGCAGGTCAGGCAGAGGGCTAAGGAAGAAAAGCTAAAGCAAGGCTCGGCGGTGCGTGACGCCCTCCAGCAGGAGATGGTTAATATGCTCACCATTGAGGCTCCGCCGTCGGACCCGCCCTCGCCGCCCGAGGTTATTATGGCGGTAGGTGTCAACGGCAGCGGCAAGACCACCTCTATCGCCAAGCTGGCTTATAAGGCTAAAAAAGAGGGTAAGCGATTGTTGCTGGTGGCTGCCGATACCTTTCGGGCGGCGGCTATCGACCAGCTCAAAAAGCTGGCTGGTGAGGTTGGCGTTGATGTCGTCGCCCACCAGCCCGGCGCTGATGCCGGGGCGGTGGTCTTTGACGCTTTGGAGGCGGCGCGCAGCCGGCAGGCGCAGATGGTAATTATCGATACCGCCGGCAGGCTGCACACCAAGTTCAACCTCATGGAGGAACTGAAAAAGATTAAGCGGGTAGCCGCCAAGGCTGACGCTGCTGCCCCCCACCAGGTAATCCTGGTGCTCGATGCCAACACCGGTCAGAACGGCCTGACTCAGGCAAAGCATTTTACCGAGGCGGTAGGGGTAACCAGCATTTTCCTGGCCAAGCTCGATGGCACGGCTAAAGGGGGCATAGTGCTGGCTATCTGCGACCAGCTGCGGGTGCCGATACAGTTTATCGGCGTTGGTGATGAGCTGGATGACATGGCGCCCTTTGATGCTGAGGCTTTTGTTCGGGCGCTTTGCGTCTGATTTTTAGGAGGTAGACATTGATTACTATAGGTGTAAACCCGATAGCCTTCACCATAGGCGAGATAAGCGTCAGGTGGTATGGCGTTATGATTGCTCTGGCGGTGGTGGTGCTGATACTCTGGATGGTGTGGCAGATAAGGCGCGGGGCTGATATTTCCTACGATAGACTGCTTACCGTAGCCCTGATAGCCATTCCCTCAGGGATAATAATATCAAGGTTACTCCATATCATTGACCTGTGGGGCTTTTATATGGCTAACCCCGGGCTGCTTTGGGGTTTCGGGGGCTTAACCATATGGGGGGCCATCCTGGGGGCGACGCTGGGCATCTGGATTTACAGCCGCTTCAGCGACTTCAAGTTTGGCTACTTTATGGACCTGGTGGCGCCGGGTGTCCTGCTGGCTCAGACTGTAGGCAGGGTCGGCTGCACCATAAACGGCTGCTGTTACGGAAAGGCAAGCTCTCTGCCCTGGTCCGTTGTCTATACTCACCCCGATAGCTATGCCCCTCTGGGGATAGCCGTTCACCCCACCCAGCCTTACGAGATTATCTTTCTGCTTATCGTCTTCGGGGTATTGTTCTGGCTGAGGAGGCGCTTCCAGCCGGAAGGCTCCCTCTTCCTGATTTATCTAAGCATGTATTCAATATGGCGGCTGGGCCTTGGCTTCCTGCGGGACGGTACAGACTTCCTCTTTGGCTTACAACAGGCTCAGGTGGTGGGCATAGTCGTCCTGCTGATTGTTATTCCCATGCTGGTGATAAAGACGCGCTGGGTAAAAGGGGAAGGTAGGGCTTAAAGGGTCTTAAGGGGAAACTCTAGTATCTTCTCGGCCTGCCGCCGCCTCTTCCGCCCCCGCCCCTGCGGCCGCCGCTGTAAGAAGAGCGTCCGCCCCGGCTGTCGGTGCGAGGGCGGGCCTCGTTGACATCCATGGTTCGTTCTTTCAGTGCCTTTCCTTTGAGGCCGGTAATGGCCGCTTCGCCTTCCGTCTTTGACGGCATTTCAACAAAACCAAAACCCCTCGATTGCCCGCCGTACTTGTCCTTTATAATATTAACCGAGCTCACTTCGCCAAAAGCGGCGAATTCCTGGCGCAGTTCCTCTTCAGTTAAATCGCGGGATAGGTTGCCCACATAGATATTCATATTGGCTCCCCTTTTTGTTGATGAGTACTTTTAAAGCCGCCCTGGTGCTACCTGCCCAGCCGTCTCCGCCGGGCGCTCTTTTTAGCTTTCAGGCGCGCCGCGTCTCTCTTGGACAGGAAATAGCGATGAGTCTTGGCCTCACGCAGGATTCCTTCCATCTGTACCATCTTTTGAAAGCGCCTCAACAAGGAGTCTTGACTCTCGCCTTCTCTTATTGATACTTTTAGTGACATAAACCACCCACATATTTTTGTGACATACACAGGCCGGGTAATTCCCAGCCCATGTATGTCTCTTAGTTCAAACCAGCTTTACTGGTTCATTCTAATTTTGTTGTAGCACTCGCTACAGTATACCGGCCTGCCCTCACGGGGCTCGAACGGTACCTCGGTCTCCTTGCCACACTCGGCGCATATTACCTTGAACATCTGGCGCCGGGGCCGGTAGCCGTAGCTATCATTCCCGTAACGCTGTGCTTTCCTGGCTTCGCGGCATGCGGGGCAGCGCTTGGGCTCGTTGGTATAGCCCTTGGACTGGAAGAACTCTTGCTCTTCAGCGCTGAAGGTAAAGTCGGCTCCACAATCGGAACAGTGGAGTTGCTTGTCCTCAAAACTCATTGGATGACCTCCTCTCTCTAATAGTTGGCTAGAGTTGCGGTCATCCAACACCAGATTAAAACCGAAGTGTTTAACTAAGTATGCGATAACCTAAACCTAAAACCACCGTAAAACATTATACACTAAAGATAGTACGTTGGCAAGGGCAGGGTGACGGGCGGGATTTCTACTCTACATCTTCAGAGTAGCAGATTTTCCACTCTCCCTCTATCTCCATCAACTGGTAGACGGCGTGCCTGGGTCCCGCAAGCTTGGAGGGAGTGATCTTCATTTTTATCTCAATCGTTTCGTCAGCGTTGATAGCTGGTTCTGCCTCCTCTTCCACTGTCAGCGTAACGCTCCACGTTTTCATCTGATTTATCTCTCCGGTGAGGCCAGGCTCCTTTTCATTTCCCCATGACTCCTCCATACAGGCTAGGGCGCCTTCCAAATCATAGTTGTTGAGGGCCTTAAAGTAGGCTAAAACCACCTGCCTGGCCGCTTCTATGTCTTCCTCGTTGATGGCATCTGGCGGTGTAGTCTCTTCCCCATCTGTTTCCCCTGTAGCTTCCGGCGTTGGGGTGCTGGTTAACGGTGTATCGTCTTCCCGGGCGGCTGGTGGCAGGTCAGTTTCTGGCGGCGCCTCTACCGTTTGTGTGCAGGCCGCACCGACTATCAGGGCCAGGACCAGTAAACAGGCGAGCGTCAGTTTCATTGATAACCTCCGTCTGATATATAATACCTAGAAATTCTATGTATATTCGCATGCTGGGCGTTATTTGTCAAGACGGTGGGTAGCCGAAGTTTGGCCTGGCTATTTGACCGGGGCAAAGTCGAGGATATTCAGTCTCAGCTTCTCCTTGCCCTGCCAGCGGTCTATCTCCAGGTTGTAGACGATGTCAATTTGTGGCGATATCTCGGCCAGGTAGCAGCCCAGCCGGAAGCCCACCCCATCCCAGACCGTGCCCCCCTGCCTCAGTTTCAGCCTCAGGTGCTGGGCGCCGTTGCCCATGGTGCGGCAGTCGACTATCTCCGCCCGGCGGCTTAAAAACGTGGGCGATGGGTTGCCCCGGCCGAAGGGGGATAGTTGCTGGATGGTGTTAAAGGTGTCCCCGCTTAAGTCAGGCAGGGTGACCTCGGCATCAATGTCCAGCCGGGGGCGGAGGTCAGCCCCGGCCAGCTGCTTTTCGGCTTGCTGGGCAAGGTACTGCTCCAGGTGGGGCAGGTTTTTGGTGGGCAGGGTGAAGCCGGCCGCCTGGGAGTGGCCGCCAAAGTGGGAAAACAGGTGGCTGCAGCCGGTCAGGGCGGCGATGATATTAAACTCGGGGATACTGCGGCCGCTGCCGCTGCTGAGCTTATCGCCGGTCCTGATAACCAGGGCCGGGCGGTAGAACTCCTCGGCCAGCCTCCCCGCCACCAGCCCGGCGATGCCCACCGGGTAGTCGCTGCCGGCGGCAATCAGGAGCGGGGAAATCCCCTGGGCTAGTACCTGCTCCTTGGCTTTGGCCTGGACTTTAGCGGTCAGCCGCTGCCGCTCGGCGTTTTTCTGCTCCAGCCATGCCGCCAGCCCCTCCGCCTCTTTGGGGGAGTCGGTCATCAGCAGTTTATAGCTGGTCATGGCGTGGGCTAACCTTCCGGCGGCGTTAAGGCGGGGGGCGATAACCCAGGAGATGCTCTCGGCGTCGAGGCTGCCCGGGCTCAGGCCCGCCTGGGCGATAATCTCCCGCAGTCCCAGACGGGGGCTGGTATTCATCAATTTGAGTCCCTCTTTAACCAGGTATCGGTTCTCCCCGGATAACGGCGCCATGTCGGCCACCGTCCCTATGGCAATCAGGTCAAACAGCCCGTCAAGCTGCTCCTCTTTGCCGATGCCTTGGAGGAGGGCTTGAAGAAGCTTACCGGCGACGCCGACGCCGGTCAGTTCGGGAAAGGGGTAGGCGGAATCAGTTCGCTTGGGATTGACCACGGCCACGGCGGGCGGGATTTCGGGCAGGGGAGTGTGGTGGTCGGTGATAACTATATCTAATTTAAGCCGTTTGGCTCGCTTGACCTCGGCCAGAGCGGTGATGCCGCAGTCGACGCTGATAACCAGGCTTATGCCCTGCTGGTGGAGCTTTTCCAGGGCGGCATTTTTAAGCCCGTAGCCCTCGGTGAGGCGGTGAGGGATGTAGGGGGTGACCTTGCCGCCAAGGCGGGACAGCCCCTGGACGAGCAGGGCGGTGCCGGTGATGCCGTCGGCGTCAAAATCGCCGTAGACGGCGATGTTCTCCCCGGAAAGGAGGGCCTGGTAGACTCTAGCTACTGCCGGCTGGATATCGGGTAACAGTGAGGGGTCGCCGGAAAGCCGTCGGTCGGCGTTGATGAACGGCTCTAATTGTGAGGGGTCGGTGAGACCGCGGTTGTATAAAAGTTGAGTTATTAAGGGGGAGAGGCCTAAGTTAAAGGCCAGATTTTTATCCGGAACCGGTGTCAGCAAATTCCAGCGGTAATGACTCAAGTCTACCTCTCGGCGTACTCCCGGAAGACCAGCACCGAGTTGTGCCCGCCAAAGCCGAAGGAGTTGGATATGGCGGTGGCAACTTTAGCCGGGCGGGCAACATTAGGCACATAGTCCAGGTCGCATTCGGGGTCGGGGTGGGTGAGGTTTATCGTCGGCGGTATGATGCCGTTCTGGATAGCCATAATGCATATCGCCGCCTCAACAGCGCCGGCGCTGCCTACTAAATGACCCGTCATTGACTTGGTGGAGCTTATCGGGATTTTATAGGAGCGCTCGCCGAATACTATCTTTATCGCCTTGGTCTCCATCTTATCGTTGAGCATGGTGGAGGTGCCGTGGGCGTTGATGTAGTCAATCTCATCGGGCTTTACCCCGGCTTTAGCCAGTGCCCTCTGTACCGCTAGGGCGGCACCGGCACCGCTCTCGGTTGGGGCGGTGATGTGATAGGCATCGGCGCTGGCTCCGTAGGCTAACAGCTCGGCCAGTATTTTGGCCCCCCGCTTCCGGGCAAAGTCCAACTCTTCCAGAACCAGGACGCCGGACCCCTCCCCGATGACAAAGCCGTCGCGCTCAGCGTCAAAGGGGCGGGAGGCGAGCTGCGGCTCATCGTTGCGGGTGGAGATAGCCTTCATGGCGTTGAAGGCGCTGACGCCCACCGGGTTGATTATGGCTTCGCTGCCGCCGGTAATCATTGCTTTAGCGTCGCCGCGCTTGATGGTCTCGCAGGCAGAGCCGATGGCGTCCGAGCCGCTGGAGCAGGCCGAGGTGGTGCACAGGTTGGGCCCCCTGGCATTCGTCACGATGGATGTCTGGGCGGAGGCCATATTGGGCATCATCATGGGGATGAGGAAAGGGCTTACCCTGCCGGGCCCTCTCTCCAGCAGGACCTTGATTTGTTCGAACAGGGTAGTCAGTCCCCCGATGCCGCTGCCGATGATGATACCGATATCGTCTTTGTTGCTATCGTCTATTTTCAGCCCCGACTGTTCCAGCGCCTGCTGGCCGGCGGCTACTGCCATCTGGGAGAAGCGGTCGTTGCGGCGGGCATCCTTGGGGTTCATATAATTGGTTGGCTCAAAGCCCTTCAACTCGCCGGCAATCTTGGTCTCAAAGCCCTCGGTATCAAACAGGGTGATGCGGTCTATCCCGGACCGGCCGGCAGTAAGGGCTTCCCAGGTTTCGGCGGCGTTCAGGCCTAGGGGGCAGACGACCCCCATGCCGGTAACTACTACTCTATTGTTATTATTTGACATAACATTAATGGGGAAAAACAGATATTGGTTAGCTATTTTTACCATAATTTCGCTTTATCTGCAAGGAAAGCCCGTATTTGAGACGGGTTTTTTATTCCTCCCCTCCCATTTTTAACGGTTCTCATTTTTCCCATACCCACCCGCCCAAAAAGGCATGGCCTCTTTAGACTCTCTTTCCCCACCCCCAAGAAGAGGGAATTAAGAGAGGTAAGACCTCTGTAGGGTGGGTATGGGTGGGAATATAAACCTAAAAACCCTTTTGGAGATAAAGCTCTCTCTTTTATCCCCCCACCCCCCAATAGGAGAGAGATTAGCCCCCTTTCGTAAAGGGGGACTAAGGGGGATTTCCCCCTCTTCAAAGAAGAAATTGATAGAAGTTCTAACCTCTGCAGGGTGGGTCAGGGTGGGAAGAAGAATACCCGCTAAAAGGGGGTGGGGGTGTATCCCCCTATAAAAGTAGTTTAGAGAGGTCTAACCTCTGTAGGCTGGGAGGGTGGAAAGCAAAACCTCGGTTAGTCAGGGGGGCTTTACCCTTAAGCTCATCATTTAACGGGGTGTTCAAGAGGGGCGAATACGGGGCCCCCGAAAAAACAAAGTTTTTTTGGGGTGAATATCCCCTCTTCTTAAAAAATATTTCCCCCTCCCTTGTAAGGGAGGGGGATACAGGGGGTGGGTTGGTAAGTAAATAACTAATCTATTTGACCGCTAGATAATCTCGCCATATAATTTTATATATGGGAAGTTTGGAAACAACAAGGATTGCTTTAGACACGGTAGGCTGCAAGCTCAATCAGGCGGAGACCCAGTCACTGGCCTGGCAGTTTGCTCAAGCGGGGTACCGTTTGGTGTCGCCTGACGACGGGGCTGATATCTATGTGCTCAATACCTGCACCGTGACCCATGTCGCCGACGGCAAATGCCGCCGCCTGCTCAATCAAGCCCGCCGCCGCAATCCCGGCGCCCTGGTGGTGGCAATCGGCTGCT
>Ga0315543_1001737_pt1 | contig 22809 bp, 18 predicted proteins | sample SalMarSW160210MG_2_FD_203098 | JGI IMG/M metagenome (GOLD analysis project Ga0315543, IMG submission 203098) | Salt marsh sediment microbial communities from the Plum Island Ecosystem LTER, Massachusetts, United States - Salt Marsh Sediment SW1601-210 ...
TCGGCGGATATATGCACGTAACCAGCACCAACGATGGCCCCGTCACTTTTATGCTCGATAGTAGCAGATTGTTTTAATATGAAACTGATAACCTATCAACGCAATCAGACAATATCCTGCGGAGTGCTTTCCGATAGGGGGGTTCTTGACATCCCGTCAGTTTGGCCGGGCCCCAATCCACCTCGCAGCGTAAAGCAAATCCTCGAAAGAGGCCCCGATTGTCTCTGCCGCATTGCAGAGCTTACCGAATCGGCTGATTCTTTTACGCCGAAAAACCAGGTCAAGCTGCTTGCTCCTGTTACCCGTCCGAATAAGGTCCTCGCACTTGCAGGCAACTACTCGGAGCACATCAAAGAAGCCGGCCTTGTACTTGGCCTCTCCGATGCCCCTCGCCGAACTACCGTGCCCAGACCTTTTCTTATGCCGCCGACCGTCGTAATCGGTCCCGATGACGAAATACCCTGGCCGGCCTACAGCGAGCAGATTGACTATGAAGTTGAGCTTGCTGTTGTTATCGGCAGAAGGGCAAAAGATATTTCTCCCGAAGATGCACTCGATTATGTAGCTGGTTATACTATCGCCAACGATGTATCTGCCCGCAGCGTAACTTTCGCCAAAGGCCGGGCCAAACGCCCCTGGGACGAATTCTACGACTGGCTGAACGGCAAGTGGGCTGACGGCTTTTGCCCGATGGGGCCGTACTTACTTACCGCTGATGAGATCCAGGATGTGCAGAATCTCGCTCTCCAGCTCACCGTCAACGGCAAAGTCCGCCAGAAAGCAAACACCGCCCAGATGATTTATTCCGTAGCTGATATCGTTTCGTTCCTCAGCCACATAATGACTCTCGAACCCGCTGACGTCATAGCCACCGGCACCCCATCCGGAGTTGCTATGGCCACGGGCGGTTTCCTCCAGCCGGGCGATTCTATCCAGTGCTCCATTGAAAACCTCGGAACACTGACAAACACTCTCGGCCCAAAGCCCCCAAAATTCTACCAACCACTTCTCTAAGTTCTTAATCCGCATAGGTTTGTAAAAAAATCTGATATAAGCATCGGCTGTACATAGACATACGGAAAATAATCAATCAAATACGCAGGTAGTTGCGCACAAAAACCGAAAAATCTAAATTTTTTTTATTCCTTTTTGTATAAGCACTTGCGCATTTTCATTCCTCGAAAAATCCCTCGAATTTCAATCAAACATGCAGGTTCATCCAATTATAGAGGGCAGTCGTTTTCTGCCTTCCGGCGAAAAACGCCAAATACGAAAATCGTAAATCGTAAATGTTGTGCGGAGGTTGGGTCATCAACGTTACCGTCGACATTCAATCTTGGTTCGAAAGGCGGATTATTTTCTTCGTTCTTTTGTTTCGTCGCCTTCGTTTCGGCTATGCTTTCAGAAAAATTCCTATATCGATGCAGAAGTTCGCCATTGTTGACCCCGAGGATTACGCTCGCCTGAAAAGATACAAATGGTATGCCCGCAAAGGCCCAACCACCTTTTACGCCGTCCGTTACATATCGATGTACGAAAAGCAGGACCGCAAAAATGCCTATATGCACAATCTCGTTATTGACGTTCCTGAAGGATTGTTCTGCGACCACATCAACTACAATGGCCTGGACAATCGAAAGGCCAATCTTCGTCCTGCGACTCACATGCAGAACGTCTGGCACCGCAGAAAGTTCAGGGTAAATTCGAGCTCGAAGTACATAGGTGTTGGCTGGTCGAAGGATGCGAAAAAGTGGCGCGCTCGCATCCGCTATAACCGAAAGCGTTTTTCTCTCGGCCTGTTCAACTCCGAAATCGCCGCCGCCCGCGCCTATGACGCCGCAGCCCGCAAATACCACGGAGATTTTGCTGTACTTAACTTCGATTCGTGACCCGACTCTAAAGGCAGGAGCCTGTCCGCCGAAGCCTTGGCGAAGGCGGAACGAGGCAGCAATTAAGTACCATGGCTAATTCGCCGTCTTGAACTTCAACAATTTTTGATTTTGCGTTTTGGTTTTTTGCTTTAAACTTTAACTCTTAAGCTTCCTCGTACCACGGAGAATTTGCCGTTCTAAATTTTCCCCCTTGTCCCCGAATGCCTTAGTCGGGGATTATCATGTGGGTTGCCTGTCCTATCACAATAACAATTACTTGCAGCTTCTAATAATCCTCTAAAAAGGTAAGCTGTAGTTTATCGTCCATTTTCTCTTTTTTCATTTTTAGACGGTATTTTTCATCGATTTTACCTTTTCTTAACCGGTCAACGATAATTTCGTGGTATTTCTTATCAATCTCAGCAGATATATATTGCCTATCAAGAAATTTGCAAATCTCTATTTCCGAACCGCTACCGCCGAAAAGAATTAAAACGATATCCTTGGGCATAGTACAAGACTTAATCAACGTATCAGAAAGTTTTTGGGGTATCTGACAAGCATGAAATGTTTTCTCTCTGCTCACGTTTTTTACCAAATCAAAATAAAGCCAGTCGTAAGGCATCCTTCCTTTTGAACCATTAGCTAAATTTTGCAAAATTCTTTTGTCCGTAGGATTTTTATATGAAACAGCTACATTATCTTTGTAAAATTTATTCCGGCTGGTCTTTCTACAGTGCAGAATACTCCTGTGAGCGGTAGTAAACCGATGAGGGGAATGACCAACATTTGTATTATAAACCCAAGTATAATCTGAAACTTCATAGCAAACACTGTCCAAATACTTAACCTGCAAATATGCGTTTTGTTTTGGGTAGTTTATTAAAAACATATTTCCGCTATCTTTAAGCACCCTGAGAGATTCTTTTGCTAATTCGATATACCATTCAATGTATTCATCAAAAGTTTTGGTATAAGATTTGTCGCCGTACTTTATTCCAACATTATAATCTGGGTCACCATAAACCATATCAACACATTTATCAGGCAACTCCTTCAAAAGCTCCATAACATCTTTTAGAAAAACTTTATTTAAGTATTTCTTCATAACCATCACTTAACTCCATACGGTATCCATTCAATACGATACTTTCTCATAAAACTTTTTAATCTGTCTGGGCTTTTCGCTTCCTTCAGAGCTTTTTTAATGTGCTTTCTTCGCGTTATTGGCTCAATTTTACCTCTACAAAATTGCTACTTATAGTCTCATAGACTTAGTTTATCAGCTGATCAATAATTATCTACTATGAAAAGTAAAAACATACTCAAGAGATTTGCGCAAAACATCAAGAATTTGCGCCGAAAGAAGGGTTGGACACAGGAAGAACTGGCCGAGCGTGCGGACCTCCACAGAACATACATAGGTGCGATAGAAAGACACGAGAGAAACGTTAGCTTGCTTAATGTCGAGAGAATTGCAAACGCGCTTAACGTAAATCCCAAAGAACTAATATGACGGAGGTGAGCATATCGCTGTATTAACGGGAAAATTGGCTAAGCCCTTTGTAAAATGGGCTGGCGGAAAGGGCCAGCTTTTAGAGGAGATCCAACGTCGTCTTCCTGAGGGATTAAGAACCGGAGAAATTGATACCTATGTTGAACCTTTTGTTGGCGGCGGCGCAGTATTCTTTCACTTAGCGCAAAACTACGAAACCATAAAGCAATTCTATCTGTTTGATATTAATGAGGATTTAATCAACTGCTATAATGCTATCAAGAACAATGTAGAGTCCTTAATTGCGGAACTGAATAACCTCGAAAGACAATTTCTGCGAAAAGATCGATCAGGGCGCAGAGATTTTTATTATCGTGTCCGCCAACAATTCAATTCCGATAGAAGCCCCACAAAGCTCATTTCCCTCAATAAAACTTGTTACAATGGCCTATATCGCGTTAACAGAAAAGGTGAGTTTAATGTCCCATTTGGTGATTACAAGAATCCCAAAATCTGCAATGAGGAAAACCTGCGCGCCGTTTCAGAGGTTTTAACGAGGGCAGACATAATCTGTGCTGATTTTGAGCAGACAGAACGGTATATAGATTCTAATAGCTTTGTTTATCTTGACCCACCTTACAGGCCAATAAGCTCAACTGCAGGTTTTACTTCATATTCTAAAGACGATTTTAATGAGCAAGACCAACTGCGTTTAGCTGAGTTTTGCAGGCGAATAGACTCTAAAGGTGCTAAGTTTCTTCTGAGTAACTCCGACCCGAAAAATGAAGATTCTACAGACCATTTTTTCGAGACAAAATACAAAGGATTCAAAATCGAAAGAGTTATGGCAATCAGACCCATAAATTGCAAATCTTCCGGACGAGGAAAGATCAGCGAAATCTTAGTGACCAACTATTAACAGGATTAGCGAACAACTTCAAAGGAGCACGTATATGGCTAAAAGGCGAATTGATGAATCGTGGGAACTAATATTCAAGAAATATAAAATTTATGATCACGATTTCGATAGTTCGACTTTTCACATTACTTCTGATCAAATTAGAGATGTTTTCCGTGAATTTAAAGGGGCTGGAAACAGAGACGTAAGAATCCTTGTGAAACGAGATACAAGAGAATCAAGACCGCAAGTTTTTATTGATAGGAATCTGTTTCTGCTCCCTGTTAAGAATAAGCATTATGTAATTGTGAGAGGTGAAGGCTACGTCGATATCCCTCCTATTAAAGAGACAAAAAAAGTTTATACATCTAAACTCGATTTCAAGTTAGAAACGCCCTTAATTGGAAATTCCGAAATGCAACACGTAGACTTTGCTTACGCCGCAAGTCTCATCAGGACCTTCATGAAAGACGAATCTTTAGTTTTGACAATTAGAGGAAGAAAGTATACACCCGAATTTTCATTTAAAGTGGGAAAACACGTCATCGAAACGCAAAGCGTCCAGACCGAAATTGACGCTGGATACGAAGGAAAAAACCAAGTTGTCTTAGTTGAAGCGAAGAATTTTAAAGCAGAAAATATCATCATTAGACAACTTTATTATCCGTTTAGACAATGGAGAACTCATACGCAAAAACCGGTTGTAACACTATTTTTTGGAAAGCGTGGTAAAACCTATTCGGTATGGCATTTTCGCTTCAAGGACATAGAAAACTACAACAGTATTGAAATGGTGAAGTCAGCATGTTTCGAAATAGTCAGTGATGTTTGATGATGAACTCTGAGCATTATGAATCTGAGGCAACTACTGTTTGGTCTTTTCCTGACAGGGGGAACTGGGCGACGCATAATTCCAAATATCGCGGTAATTTCGCACCACAAATAGCACGCAATATCATCGAGATGTATACAGAAAAGGGAGATTCTATTCTTGACCCAATGGTTGGTGCAGGGACAACTCTTATCGAAGCAAAATTGTTAGCAAGAAACGCACTCGGCCTTGATATAAATCCGCAGACGGTAGAACTTACCAAAAAATCTTTGCAATTCAAACATCATCCACCAAGCAAGCAAAAAGTCCAGGTTGGCGACGCACGAAACTTATCTTTTCTAAAAGATAATTCCTTTGATTTGATTCTAACGCATCCGCCTTATATGAATATTATAAAATATTCCGAAGGCAAAATCGAAGGTGACCTCTCAAATATCTCGAGCTTACTCAAATTCTGTGATGAGATTGAAAAAATTGCGAAAGAGCTTTTCCGCGTCCTCAAGCCGGATAAATACTGCGCCATTCTCATTGGAGATACCCGCAAAGGAAAACACTTTGTCCCCCTTGCTTTTAATGTTATGCAGCGGTTCTTAAAAGTTGGCTTCGTATTAAAAGAGGATATTATCAAGGTTCAGCACAATTGCAAATTTACCGAACGCTGGCGACCCAAGGCGAAACAGGATAAATTTTATTTAATAATGCACGAACATTTATTTGTCTTTCGCAAACCCAAACCTGATGAAAATCTCTCCTGCTTAAAATATAGTTGTTCCCTTTAGCGACACGCATTCAGTGTCAATCCGTGTTAATCTGTGTCTAACAAGTCAGTGTTAGCCTGCGGTGAGCACAGTCGAACAGTCGAATGGGTCCGCGTTTAACCGTGTAAATCAGCGTCTAAAATCCAGTAAGCCAGCCGCATAATCTTATGAGGCCATCAAATGATGGCCAGTTGTCTGAGGACGAAGTTTTAGCAGTCACTTAGGGACGATTGTAGCTTCGGACGAAGAATCAAACAAGGCATATATGATGAGCAGGTGGTGAAAGAAGCCTGTCGTACCAACATGGTACAGGCTTTCAATAAGTTTGGCCCCTACATAAACTCTTATAGGAAGAAAATATCTCCCAATCTCTGGACGGACTTGGAGAACATCGCGACTCGCTGGATGCATGAGGATGCGGTGTTACCAGATCGGCGACCAACAGGAGTTTTATAGTAGGCCCAGTCGAAGCGAAACGAATAGCGAGTAAATAGGGAAAGCCACTATTTATGTGTTATTTGCATCGGAGGTGTATCAATTCGTAATTGGCAGTCTCCTATCTTTGCCGAAGGCCTATCGAAAGCCACTTATGCCTGTCGGAAAGGCAATAGTAGTCCGTTGCAAATTTGTGTAAAAAAATATTGTATTGCGTGTTCAAATCGGGTATATTACTGCCTTTTAGTGTTTGACAGCCCATTCAAACACATTTAAACAGAAGTGGTAATGTAGAAAATTATGTTTTTTTGAAAGGATGAACATAATGACTAAAAGACTGGTTTTCGCAAGTTATTTAACCGCAGTTGTGCTTTTTGCATTTTCCGGCTGTGAGCCTTCACCCAGCAAAACCACGGATAAGGCCAATCTCGCCAAATACGTTATGCGTGTAAACTGTGCCGCTTTTGACCCTTACACCGACAAGGCAGGAAACAAATGGCTCCCTGACCAGTATATGGAAGAAGGCGAAAAGTGGGGTGTTGTCTATGGAATGACTGTTGACCGTGGAGATTTGGATATCACCGGCACCGATGCACCGAAGATTTACGAGACCGAGCGTTATGGTATGGACGCTTACGAGTTCGTCGTCCCCAACGGCAAATACACCGTCCGGCTGCACTTTGCCGAAACGTACGAAGGAGTAACCGAAGCTGGAATGCGGGTTTTCTCGGTAACTATTAATAGTAAGACTGTTCTTGAGGACTTCGATGTTTTTGATGTAGCTGGCGGCCCTGAAAAACCCATTGTCAAGCAATTCAAGGGTGTTAAAGTAACCGATGGAAAGCTGATAATCGAATTTATTCCGGATATAGAAAACCCGGAGATTAACGGCATTGAAATATTCTCTAAATAGTCTAATTGGCCGTTAAGGCTAATTTGATAAGTGTCGCTGCGAGTCCGCCTGTGGCGGATTTAGCCCTACGCCTGTCCGCCGTATTTTTGGCGGGTTTTACGTGGGGTCTTGGCTCAAGAAAAAAAATATGGCACAAAAAAGAAAAAGCTCCAGCATGACAAAGACAGAAATGCTTGATACTGTTGGAAGTAAATACCTCAGGAAAAAAATTCCGCACTTTGAGGTGGGCGACGTGGTGGATGTCCACTGCAGCATCAAGGAGGCAGGTAAAGATCGCACTCAAATATTCACCGGCACAGTAATTGCCCGCAAAGGCCGCGGCATCAACGAAACTTTTACTGTCCGACGAATGGTTGGTGACGAGGGCGTTGAGCGAACTTTCCCGCTTCACTGCCCTACGGTTATTGATATCAGGCCGATTAGAAGCGGAAAAACAAGACGGGCAAAGCTGTATTTTCTCCGCAAGCGAACGGGAAAAGCGGTTCGGCTTGCTCAAAGGCACAGCGACCACACCGTCACAAAGTAACGAGGATACGAGATTTGCTGCTGAACAGGAGCAAACTATTATCCGACCCACAACGCCTTGGCCGATGGGGTGAAAAACATTGCGAGAGGTTCCTCAAAAGAAAAGGCCTAAAAACACTCACTTGCAACTTTGCCTGCAGAACCGGCGAAATCGACCTTATTATGGTTGCTTCTGACATGACCATTGTATTCGTTGAGGTAAGGACCAGGTCTGATGAATCTTTTGGCCCGCCTGACTCGTCTATTACGCATGCCAAGAGAAACCGATTGCTCAGGACCGCACGCCATTTTCTTGCCACTAATAATATTGAAAATCGTCCCTTTCGTTTTGATATTGTTGCTATAGTTCTCGGCCAAGCCGGCCGACCAAAATTAGAACATTACAAAAACACTTTTGTCCCTTAGGTGATATGGAGCTGTTCGACACACACTGTCATTTGACCTTTGATGATTTGGCTTGTGACATCGATTCTGTCATCGCTCGAAGCATCGCCGCAGGTGTCACCGGCTGGCTCACCATAGGAACCGACCCGAATGAAAACCAAAAAGCCGTTGAGCTCACTCAAAAGTTCGAAAATCTTTATGCTGCCGTCGCTATTCATCCCCACGATGCGAAAACCGTAACCGCCGACACTATCGCTGACCTGAAAAAGCTCGCCACAAATCCAAAGGTCGTCGCCGTCGGCGAGACCGGCCTTGACTATCATTACAACCATTCGCTGCGGGAGGACCAGAGACGCGTCTTCGCTAAGCATCTCGAAATCGCCGCCGAATCGAATCTGCCCGTTATCATTCATTGCAGAGAGGCCTTCGATGATACGATGGCTCTTTTGCAAAGTTACGGCTCCGGCGTAAGAAAAATCGTCTTTCATTGTTTCAGCGGCTCCGCAGAGCAGGCGAAAACTGTTCTCGACAAGGGCTTTTACATTTCTTTCACCGGAGTAATTACTTTCAAAAATGCTGAATATACTCGCCGTGCCGCCGAAGTTGTACCGCTCGCTCGACTTATGCTGGAGACTGATTGTCCTTATATGTCACCCGAGCCGATGCGAAAGCAGAAAGTAAACGAGCCGGCCTTACTCATCCACACCGCAAAATTCCTCGCCGGCTTAAAACATATGCCTCTTACCGACTTCGCCTCAGCCGTAACCGCCACCTCAAGGAATTTCCTCGGCCTGCCCGAGTAATCTTGCATTTCGCGTTTTAAATTTTAAGCTTCCCAATCGTCCCACTCCACCAGGTGTCCAAAAAACCCTCAACCCCATTTTCCAGTATTAAAATGGGCATTTTCGGACCATACTTGATTTTTAGCCCCTTTCGTCTATATTTATGTAGCAACCCATCGATTAGTAACTGGGAAGAGGTGGGTATGGACACCCAATGTCGCAGAGAGGTCCACGATTATTAAACTATATTTAGCCCCCAGTTTTACTGGGGGTTGTTAGCCGTCGTCGGTACGACGACGTTACAATGTCATTCCTGCGAAAGCAGGAATCCAAATGTTTAAAACATTTGAATTTTGGTAATTTGAATCTTGTCAAGGCGTAGGCCTTGCTGAAGTACTGATTGTTTAGGATTCAGATGCCTGTCCTGAGCACGGTCGAAGGATTAGGACTTAACTTGTGGAGATTGTTTAGTTATATGCCGGGCGTTTTTGATAACAGTATAGTCACCCAGATTCAGCAGGCCAACGATATCGTTGATGTCATCAGCGAGCACGTCGCTCTAAAGCGCAAAGGCCGCGAGATGGTTGGCCTATGTCCTTTTCACGATGACCATCGTCCGAGCATGAACGTAAATCCCGCAAAGCAAATCTTCAAATGTTTTGCCTGTAGTGCCGGTGGCGACGTCTTCAAGTTTGTCCAGATGCGTGAGAACCTCACCTTCCCACAGGCCATAGAAAGATTAGCCGACCGCGCAGGCATTCGCCTGCCTGCCCCAAGCCGAAAGTCAAAACTCAATCGGCCATCGGATATCGGAGTTCCCCAATCAATTGATAACAACGAGCTGGCAAGGGTCAACACCTGGGCCGCTAAATACTTCCAGAAAAATCTTTTCGATAAGCAAAAGGGCAAATTCGCTCGTGATTATCTCGCTCAAAGAAAAATAACATCCGACAGTATCAAAAAGTGGCAGCTCGGTCTGGCTACCTGTCCCCAAGGGAACAATTCTACTGACGATTTATTCAAAGCTGCTCGCGCTCGAAAAATCCCATCGAAGTTCCTCGAATACGCAGGCCTTATCACTAATCAAAATCAGAGCATGGCGGACAAGTTCGTTAATCGCCTGATGTTCACTATTACCGATGTCACCGGCAGGGTAATCGGCTTCGGCGGAAGAACGCTGAGCGAGCAGGGTGCAAAATACATAAATTCACCCACGACCGCCCTGTTCGATAAAAGCAATTCTCTTTACGGCCTCGAGCACGCCCGACACCAGATTGTCTCGACTGACACCGCCGTCGTCGTCGAAGGTTATACCGACTGTATAATGGCGCACCAGCTCGGCTGCACTAATGTCGTCGCTGCTATGGGCACAAGTTTTACAGCCGGCCAGGGCCGTCTCCTGCGCCGGTACGCAAAAAAGGTAATCTTGCTCTTCGATAGTGATGCCGCCGGTATCGAGGCCGCTAATCGGGCACTCGAAGTCTGCCTGTCGCAGCGCATAGATATCAAGCTCGCCTTCGTCCCGCAGGGTAAAGACCCATGCGATTTCCTGCTCGCTAATGGCAAAGAGAAATTTCAGCAGTTACTCGACAATGCCGTCGATGTCCTGCAGTTCAAATGGAATCGCCTGACAGAAAAATTCAGTTCCGATGATACCCTTGCAGGCCGAAAAGCTGCCATCGATGAGTTTTTGCAGACAGTTGCTACCGGCCTCTACGCCGGCTCGCTCAATACTATTGAAGGAGGCCTCCTAATCAATCGGCTCTCAGGCATTATTGGCCTTGACAGCAGGCAGGTAACCGCTGAATTACGCAAGAGAGTCACAACAGCCGCAAGAACCGCCGCTTACGATATGCAAAAGCAGACCGTCTCACAGGCAGATTTTGGCGAAGGCCTTTCCGCAACCGCTCAGCGGGAAATTTTGGAAGTATTGCTCAACGAGCCGAAGCTTTTTAAGACCGTTAAGAAAAAAGTCTCACCTGAGAACTTTGATGTTCCGGTATTAAGGCAGATTGCTTCTATCTTGTTTGAAACTTTGGATGGTAATCTCGAACCTCAGTTGACAGATATTCTTGCAAAGACGGAATCGCCGCAGGTTGCCAGTTGCATCACGCAGTTACAGTCTGCCGGCGAGCAGAAGGGCAATTTCGAATCTCGTTTAAGAGATGCCGTTGACGCCTTGTTAAGCTGCCGGGCCAGAATGAAAATTGAGCAGTTAAAATCTAAGAAGGACTCGAAAAGTTATTTGAAGTCTGTTACTGAAAGCGCAAGAAAGGAAAACCGCCGTAATATCGGCATGACATAGAATTTATATTTAGCCCCCCGATTTATTCGGGGGGTTATTTAGCCCCGACCCCCGTGGTCGGGGGTCATTAAAATTTATTAGCCCCCAGCACTGCTGGGGGTTACGAAAGAATAAGTCTATGAGTTACGCATATACACATTCACGCATCTTCGCATTTACGCATCTACTCATATACGCATAAACGCATTTACGCATTAACTATGGATAAATTTGAACTCCTTAAAATCATAGTTAAACATTTAGCCCCCAGGCCTCGCCTAGTGGGTTATTCGCCCTAAGCAATAGAGAATACCGATGGATAAGAATCAACTGCTTGAGATTATAGAACGCGCCGCCAAGACAGGCCAAACAGAGCTTAATTTGTCTTGGAAGGGCATAAAGGAGCTACCGCCTGAAATCGGCCGGTTAAAAAACCTGACAACACTCGAACTGGACGGAAATCGGCCTACTTCATTACCGCCTGAGCTCGGCCGATTGAAAAATCTGACAAGACTTGAACTTTACGACAATCAGTTTACTTCACTTCCATCTGGGCTCGGCGAGTTAAGAAACCTGATAAAACTCCATCTGGGCAGAAATCAGCTTAGAGAGCTTCCGCCCGAGTTCAGCCAGTTGAAAAACCTGAAAGAACTCTATCTGTACAAAAATCAGCTTAGAGAATTCCCCCCTCAGCTCAGCCAGTTGAAAAACCTGACAACACTATCTCTGTATGACAATCAGCTTACTGAACTTCCTGCTGAGATTGGCTATTTGAAAAACCTGACAGAACTCTATCTGGAGGGAAATCAGCTTACCGAAATTCTGCCCGAGCTCAGCCAGTTGAAAAACCTGAAAACACTCAATCTGTATGGCAATCCCTTGGAGTCACCGCCTCCGGAGGTAGTCAACCAGGGAACACAGGCCGTCCTTGCATATCTGCGAGAGCAGCTAAAAGAAGCGAAGAAGCAATGGGTATCCAAACTTCTGTTTGTAGGTGAAGGCGGCGTGGGTAAGACATCGTTATTGAGATCACTTAGAGGCGAGAAATTTATTGCAGACCTGGAAACAACCCATGGAATTAGCGTGGAGAAGTTGGAGTTAGCGCATCCGACTGAAACAGATGTAAAAATAGAATTAAATACATGGGATTTTGGGGGCCAGCAGATATATCACGCGACCCATCAGTTCTTTTTGACCAACCGCGCGCTATTTGTATTGGTCTGGGACACTCGGCACGGCTGGGAGGCAGGCAAGCTTTATAACTGGCTTGATAGAATCCAGGCTAAAGCTCCTGATTCACCCGTAATGATTGTGGCAGCACATATAGATGAACGTGATGCGGACTTGCCGTTAGACGATTTAAGAAAAAAATATCCGCAGATTACAGGTCATTATAAGGTTAGTAATAAGACTGGAGAAAGAATTGAAGATTTCCGCGAGAAACTGTCAGAAGTTGCAGCGGATTTGCCCTTGATGGGAGAGCAGTGGCCGGCATCTTGGCTCGATGCTGCGAATGAGATTAGAGGTAAAAAAGAACATTACATTCCGCCAAAAGAGCTTTTTGCTTTGATGGATAAGCATGAGGTTAAGAAAGATGGTGCCAGGGTATTAGCACAATGGCTGCACGAGCTTGGAGATATCTTGTATTTCAGGGAGGATGAGGAGCTTAACGATTTGGTGATTTTGAATCCGCAGTGGGTAACTGAAGCAATCAGCAAAGTTTTAGAGAGCAAAGAAGTTATCGAAAGAGATGGGGTTTTTACACGCCAGCTTAGTGATGAACTTTGGCCGGATATTGACGAGAATATTCGGGGACACTTTTTGCGATTGATGGAGAGATTTGATTTATCATACAGGACCTTGGAAAACAGGGAAATAAGCTTGGTAGTAGAACGGCTACCGCTGGACCCGCCGGATTATGAGAAAAAATGGGACGAAATTAAGGAGAAAGAGGGTTGTAAAGAGATATCGATGAAGTTCGAGTTAAGCAGCGTCCCTGCCGGCATACCAACATGGTTTATAGCGAGGTCTCATCGATTTACAACGCATACTCACTGGCGCTTAGGGGCATTATTCACAGATAGCAAAGAAGAACGTCATTTAGGATTAGTTGAAGCATATCCACACGACAGATATTTGCGACTCACTGTTCGTGGGCCGGTACCGCAAAACTTTTTTGTACTGCTGCGAAATGGTCTGGAATTGACATTAGCAAGATTTCCGGGCCTTAAAATTAAAAGGACGATGCCATGTCCGGGACACGATGATAAAAAATGTACTCATGAGTTTGACTTCGCTCAGTTAGAAAAGGCAGTTGAAAAAGTTAAACCTGCATTAGAGATACAGTGCCCGGAGACCTTCGAAAATGTTTCAGTGCCTGGTATGCTATTCGGATTGCACTGGAAGACGAATGATGAAGTGATCAAGCGTATTGATACTCTACAAACTGTGGTAATAGAAGGCGATGAAAAAATAGTTACGACCATCCATACAGAGTTGGGAGAATTAAGTGCTCTTATGCAACGTGGATTTACAAGCTTATTCAACGCATTACAAAAATTAGAAGAATCACACTGTCCGAATGTATTTGCTGTCCTACCTAAAGACGAAAAAGGGTGGTTAGAAATTATTCTCGGCCAAAAAATTGTTTTACAGTTGTATTGTCAGCAGCCGGGCAACTGGCATCCCACAATAAAAGGCGGAAGATATGAAATAAAACAACCGGCGCAGTGGCTTAGAACTATGGGGCCATATATAGTCAAGTTAGCTAACGTAATTAAATATGCAGCGCCTGTGGCCGGTGCAGCAGCAGGTTTGTATGGAGAAACAATTGCTAGAGTAAGGGGTGCTAAGTTTGCAGAGAAACTGACACATCAAATAAAACTTATGGAGGAACTAGCAAATAAAATAAAAGATGAAAAGTATTTAAGGGAAATAAAGCTTGCAGAGAAACTCGGCGCAGAAGGAATTGTAGAACATGCTGAGGGAGCGGCCCTGAGGGCGCTGCGGAAATGGTTGGATGAGGTGGACCCTCATCAGCATTGGGGAGGCCTGAAAAAGATATTGACGCCGGAAGGCCATTACCTTTGGCTGTGTGATTACCACGCCGCCGAATATAAAAAGTGAGGCTCGCCGTAGCCTTGGCGAAGGCGGCTAAATTTATGAATTATTTTATTGCTCAATTGATTGGTGAAAATTCGTGTGGATTCGTGGCTAATAATCTCTGTGTTCTCTGCGCTCTCTGTGGCAAAAATAGGAGCTATAATCAGTGTTAACTTGTGCCTTAGTGCCTTCGTGGCAAAAAGATAAGCGATATAGGAATGTAAAATGAAAAGAGAAACAATAATTCGGCTTCATAGCAACTTCGAGCATAGCTTGCATAAGGACACTGATATCGGCACGGAGTTTTGGCTCGCACGCGATTTGCAGAATTTGCTCGGATACGCCCGATGGGAAAACTTCGCCAGGGTTATAGAAAAAGCCAAAACCGCCTGCAAAAACGCCGGATTTGAGATGGGAGACCATTTTCTTGATATCACGAAAATGGTCTCTCTTGGTTTAGGAGCAGAGCGGGAAATCGACGATATCGCACTCACTCGATACGCCTGCTATCTAATTGCCCAGAACGGCGACCCATCCAAAGACCAAATTGCTTTTGCCCAGACCTACTTTGCCGTCCAGGCCCGCAAGCAGGAAATCATAGAAAAACGAATCGCCGAAGTAGAACGGCTCACCGCACGCAGGAAACTTACGCTTTCGGAAAAGGAGCTTTCTGGAATCATATTCGAGCGGCTCGGTGATGACCAGAGCTTCGGCAGAATCCGAAGCAAAGGAGATAGAGCATTATTCGATGGAAAATCCACAGAGCAGATGAAAGGCCGCCTGCAAGTCCCAAAAGGTCGTCCTCTGGCCGACTTTCTTCCGACAATCACAATCAAGGCCAAGGATTTTGCCAATGAAATCACAAATTTTACTATCAAACGGGATGATATGCGGACTGAAGAACGTATCACGCTTCAACACGTAAGGAACAATCAGGAAGTTCGAAATCTTCTTGTAAAACGAAATATAAGACCCGAGGCGCTTCCTCCGGCAGAGGATGCAAAAAAGGTGGAAAGAAGGCTTATATCCGAACAAAAGAAATTATTAAACAAGCCGGAACCGTTTGAGTTTGAGCCAACACAAGAGAAATAAAAATGAACTATGCTTGTCCGCCGTAGCTTGTGCCACAGGTACTTCAGCGAAGGCGGAAACTATGAACCAAATACTGTAATAAATAGTAGATTATTAATAGGAAACGAACTGTATTAATCAGTGTTAACTTGTGCCTTAGTGCCTTCGTGGCAAACTATGAACCAAAAGCAATAATCGACCGTAAATAATTAATAGAAAACGTAATTTGAATGAGGTGCCAATCGTGGCAAAGAAACGAACGAGAAAAAGCAAAAAAGATATCGAAGCCGAAACCAAAGCCGAGAAAGTCAAACCCGAGAAAGCCAAAACCGAGAAAGCCAAACCCGAGGCCGGCAAGGCGGCTCCGGAGAACACTAAAATCAAGGACCCTCAGGCCCAGCTGAAATCTCTCATCAAAAAAGGCAGGGAGAAGGGGTTTTTGACTTACGAGGAATTGAACAAGGACCTTTCTGACGAGGCCGTTAGTCCCGGCCGTCTCGACGACCTTTTGGCGACGATGGACGAGATGGGAATCCGTTTGCTTGAAGAAGCCGACGTGGAATCTCAGCAGGACGAAAAGGCAGTGGAAGGCGGGGAGGGAGAATTCGGATTTGAAGAGGACGAATCGCCTTTGGACGAGAATAAGGAGAAGCTCCTGAAAGACGAAATCCTCGAAAAGGAGCTCGTCGCAGAATCCGCCCGCCGCATCGACGACCCCATCCGCACGTACTTGACCCAAATGGGCCAGATACCGTTGCTTACGAGAATTGACGAGATCAGCCTTGCGAAAAAAATCGAAATAGCAAAAATGGCGTTCAGAAGAAAAATGCTGCAATCGGACTATTGCGCAAAAAACGCCCTCGAACTGCTGCGGCAGGTGCAAAACGGAGACCTCTCCTTCGACAGGACCCTTAAAACCAATACCACACATTACCTGGCAAAAAACACAATAAAAAAACGTATGCCGCCGAACTGCGAAACCGTAGATAAACTGCTTAATATCAACCAGCAGCTGTTTACCAAATCAGTAAAAACACAAGATGCTACCACGCAGACAAAATATCTAAAAAGGATGCACAGAAACAGGCGAAAAATCGCATCGCTGCTCGAAGAAATGAGCCTGCGAACCAGCAGAATCGCACCTATGAAACATAAACTGCACGGTATCTGCCAAAAAATGCACCAGTTAGAACAGACCATAACCACAGGGCCAAATAATACAATAGCCGGCGAAGACATCGAGATAATGAAACAAGAGCTGGAAGGGCTGCAAGGGCTGGTTATGGAAACACCAGAACAACTCGATAAGAGAATGCGCGTGATGGAAAAAATCTTCTACCAATATGAAAACGCAAAACGGATGCTCTCCAGCGCAAACCTCCGGTTGGTAGTCTCCATCGCCAAGAAATACCGCAACCGAGGACTCAGCTTCCTGGACCTAATCCAAGAAGGCAATACCGGCCTGATGAGAGCTGTAGATAAATACGAGTACCGCAGAGGATATAAGTTCAGCACGTACGCTACATGGTGGATTCGCCAGGCAATTACACGCGCAATCGCCGACCATGCACGAACAATCCGTATCCCGGTGCATATGATAGAGACGATGAGCCGGCTGAGGACGGCCAGCAAGACTCTGCACCAGAAACTCGGCAGAGAGCCGAAAATAGAAGAAATAGCAGAGGAAGCTGCTATGAGCATGGAAGAGACACGCAGGGTGCTCAATATTTCCAAGCACCCAATCAGTCTCGACAGGCCTATCGGCGAAAGCGAAGACAGCTACTTCGGCGACTTTATCGAAGATGATGCTATCGATTCGCCGGTGTCAACGGCTACGCAGGGAATGCTCAAGGAAAGAATCGATATGATACTAAAGACTCTCTCCTACCGTGAGCGGGAGATTATCAAGCTGAGATACGGTATCGGCGATGGATATACATATACACTCGAAGAGGTCGGCAGAATTTTCAAGGTTACGCGTGAGCGCGTAAGACAGGTCGAGGCAAAGGCAATCCGTAAGCTGCAACACCCAGTACGAGCGCGAAAATTAGAAGGATTTTTGGACCATCAAAGTGCATAGGCCGAAGGCCGTTACTTCCGCCTTCGCTTGAAGCTTCCATCTTCTATCCTTCGCCCTAAGGGGCTTCGGAGGACAGGTCGCTTACGCTACGACGGACAAGTCGGCGGACAAGCGTGACTCGAAAGCGGGCTGGCCCTTCGACATGGTTCGACCATGCTCACCACTGGTCGCTCAGGATAAACTGTGAAGCGTATATGAGTCAATGAGTTGGACAGAAGACAGGAGACAGGAGACGAGTATTTACGATTTGGGGTTGACGGAGTAAGACCCTTCGATTAGACTCAGGACTCCACAACGCTGCGGTTTTGGGTATTATGAGCCACGGAGCCATTCGACTGCGCTCAGGACAGGTTAACGCGGATCCGCCGTCGTTAAAACTATGGCGGGACAAGTTTACGCGGATTTTGTTGGGCACTGGCAGACACCCGTCTTCGTTGTGGAACTACGCCGAGGCAGGCGGACTGGAACACAGACTGACACTGATTTTTTGGTTTGACGGGGATTGCGGTTTTGGGGTTTATTTGCGATGGATTAGGGGAAATTCTGTTGAAAAATTGGGCTGGAGGTAATATTATATAAAGGTGAGATGTTAATGACTGAAAATTGTTATTGGCGAACCAGTCATGCGCCGGTGAGGGTGGCGTTATGTTTTAGAACGGATTTAGTGAGATATAGTACTAAGAGCAGATGAGAAATTTGTAAAAGATTCCATAGTAAAATATTTTGGAGGACCGGATAAAGTAAAAGCTTGGGAGGGAGAAGATCCACCAGACATATATGTTAAGATTGAAGGAGAACGCACAGCCGTTGAAATTACGACACTTTCGCCAGTTTCTTTTGGCTCTGATGGGACTATTCAGAATCGCACCACTGCAGATTGCTCCATCGCCGACCTGTGCGATAAGCTCGATTCAAAGTTAAAACACTGCATTCCGGATGAAATACATATTTGGTTGACGTTATATGGTCCAGTGGAAAATCCTAGAAGATACAAAAAGGAGCTTTACAGTTCTCTAAGAAAGTTTATTGATGAGCGGCCTAAAGTGGGTGATTCAAGAGAAACAAATATCGCGAATGAGAAGGTTGAGATTTTTGTCACTCGACGCAGTGATAACTCACGAAGAAAGATTGATGGCACAATTGGGAATAAGAATACTAATCCTTATAACCTTTATATCCCTATGAACGCAGAGGTAATTTTGGCTGATCGGGTCAAAGAAAAACAGAAGAAATGTGAGAAGGTCAATGGGCCACTTTGGCTTGCGCTATTGAATGAAGTCACAGTCATCGACCACGAAAACTACGCTCAAGCGATTAAGAACATCAGCATTGAACATAGGTTTGGTAAAATTTTCTTTATTCAGAATACCGGCCAGGTCCGCCAAATTTATGAAAAAATATGACGACAATAATAGGGGCAATAATGGACAATAATAGTACCAGCCATTATTAATGGCTGGGGACAGTGCACAGAAAACAGCGAGTGTCTTTAATAAGCCTATGTTGTTCGCTAAGGAATATGGACGAGAAATTCAAAGCCCTAATCGAAGGTCTTCACAGGAAGTACGATGACCTGATGTCGATGAGTCCACTTACAATCGGCACAGTCCCCTCAGGCTGTCCTGTCGGAGGCGTGTACCTGTTTACTGAGAACCAAGTCCACCTTTATGCCGGCAGGACAAAGAGAAGCATAAAGAAGAGATTGAAATATCACGTCTGCAAAGCGGATGATTGTCCATTCGCATGGCACTTGGCGCGAGAGCAAACAGGTAAGACCCAAGCATCGTACGGAATCAAAGGTTCCCGGAGGGATCTTCTTGCCCAGGAGGATTTTAGGCAGGCTTATGAAGGGGCCAAAAACAGAATACGGAAAATGGAAGTTCGATATGTCGGCGAGTCCGATCCCTTAAAACAGGCCCTCTTGGAAATCTACATAGCTGTCGTATCTGGCGCAAAGTTTAACGACTTCGACACACATTAATGAATAGGGCGAACAAAGCACTCCAGAAAGATAATTCCCACCGCGCAGGGTAGGTAAATAAATAAGATAACCCCCACCACGCAGGGTGGGGGCTAAATAGAAAGAGATGACGCCAATGGGAAAAACGCTCGGATATATGGTTACATTCACAACGTATGGCAGCTGGTTACAGGGTGACAAAAGAGGATTTATGAAGGATGGAGAGGTATCAGAGGCAAGTAAGGGATTAGAACAAGCCAATAAGAAAAGGCAAAGTAGCGAGAAGGTCACGCTCAAAAGGAGGAGGATTGGCAGGTTTTTCTAAAAGAGCATATTTTGCTGTTCAATACTAACTACTCTGAAATTATAGATAAAGAGAACATTTCGTTAACAGGTGATTATCCGGATTTTCTGCTCGTTAACATTTATGAGTACTTAGACATATACGAGATTAAGAAGCCAAATACCTTGCTTTTAAACAAGGATACAAGTCGTAATAATTACTATTGGTCCGTTGAAATAAGCAAAGCTATATCGCAGGTTGAAAATTACATTGAGCTACTTGAACGTCATAAAGACGCATTCATAAATGATATTAAGACCAGCAAAGGGATAAATATTCGAGTCATAAAGCCCAGAGGTTATATTATCGCAGGTACAAGTTCACAAGTTCAGGGCAAAGCTAAAGAAGACGATTTCAAGTTACTCAACGGCTCGTTTAAAAACATAGAAATAATTCTGTATGATGATTTTCTAAAAAACCTTAAGAACCTGTTAAAAAGGATTAAATAAAAGATGGTTAAGATTAAAATTGGAAGTGGTGAGGAACGGGATATAAAAGATGCTGAGGCGCACTGGATTAACGACCAGATCAGTAATAGGCGGAAAGATAAACAACCTGTGTGCGTTAAGATTACCTTCATAAACGAAGGGCCTGTGAAGGATTTGATTCTATTATCAAAAGATTGTCAAAAGGTTGGCTACGAAACACATCAAATGAATACTCAGGAGGAAAAGATTTATGACCTTTGGGAAAAACACAGATTGGACGAAGCAGATTTTAGCGGAGGGAATTTAGTTGCTTTTCTAAAGCAATTGTCAAATCTTTTATAAGAAGCTGGGGCGGGAAAGAATCTGCGTCGCCGTCCGCCGTCGTTAAAACTTCGGCGGGACAAGTTTACGCGGATTTTGTTTTGACCATAATTGCGGATTCCGGCATAAATTTTATTGATAGTTAAACGCATAGGTTATACAATTTATCCAATTATTTCGGTTTTTACGAGTATTAAAGACGGAGGAGAAAATGCGTATTTTTGGGCCTTTTTTGCAAAGTTTCATGTAAAGATAGCGGTGCGCATAGTGTGCGCCGTGAAATACTAATGGTTCCCCGATACCCGCTTTCGCGGGTACAAGTTTCTTGGGGACAGGTTTGAAAGGGTGAAAAGATGAAAACGACGAAAATGTTAAAAATTCTGGTTGTGGCTTTGGGCCTGGTAGTGTGTCAGGCCGGAGTCAGCGAGGCGGCGCCGATGGGTACGGCGTTTACGTACCAAGGGCATTTATATGACGCCAATTATGCTGCCAACGGCCTGTATGACTTCCAGTTCAAGCTCTTTGATGACCCTAACGTTATCATTGGTAATCAGATAGGCGGCGATGTTAACGTACCTGATGTGGATGTCATCGACGCCTTATTTACGGTGGAATTGGATTTCGGCAGTGTCTTCGACGGAAATTCGGTCTGGCTTGAGATTGGCGTTCGGCTTGGCGACCAGAACGACCCAAATATATATACCGTTCTTGCGCCTCGCCAGGAAGTTACACCGGCACCATATGCGTTAAATAGTGCTGGTCTGACTTTGCCTTATGTCGGCATCGCTTCAGGCAGCGGTGGTCCGGTTTTTTCAATTACCAATGCCGGTACAGGCAGCGCGATAAAAGGCACCGGTCAAAACGGCTACGGGGTGCAGGGAGAATCTTTTGCTGCAGGAAACAGTGGCGTTTTTGGTATCAACAATACCACCGGCGGCTATGGTGTGTTCGGATGGAGTGACAGTGGAACAGGGGTTAAAGGCTACACATCCGGCACCGGTGTTGCCGGATTATTCCAGATTGCCAGCATGGGCAATAGTAATGCTGCGCTGGAAGGCAGAACCAATAGCACCGGTACAGGCATCTTCGGTTGGGCAACCTCCGGTGGCGGTACGAACTACGGCGTCCGAGGCAGGACGGAAAGCGTCAACGGCTATGCAGGGTACTTCGAGGGAAGGGTCTATGCCGGCGGCAGCGTCGGCATCGGCACGGAGATTCCAAACTATAAATTAGAAGTTAAAGCCCCTACCAACCAGGCATTAAAATTATCCACAGAAAGCACAAACAGCAATGTAGATATTGAAGGGACGCCAACAGGAAGCGGCGCCATGAGAGTAAATGTTTTTGGAGGAGCAAATGCAATCACATTGAACGTTAATAACAGTGAAAAAGTTCGAATGAATTCAAACGGTGATGTCGGTATCGGCACGGCAAGTCCGGGTGCAAGATTGGAAGTAAATGGCCAGGTCAAAGTTACCGGCGGCTCGCCCGGAGCAGGCAAGGTACTGACGTCAGATGCCGGCGGTCTTGCAACCTGGCAAACGCCCTCCGCCGCCGCTGACAGCGACTGGCAAGTTTCCGGTGTTGATATGTATTCAATCCCATCCGGCAAAGTTGGTATTGGAAGTACAACTCCAAGAGGCAAGTTAGACGTTAAAGGCGAAGGAAGTAATATTTATCTGGATACAGGGACGGCCCAGATATATATCGGAGACAAAAGTGGTGACGGCGATGAAACCCTTTTCACCCTGGATGACGATGCCGGGAAATTCACTTTTGAGAATGGCAATGTCGGTATTGGAACTACAACTCCAGCCGCAAAGCTGGAAGTTGCGGGCGATGTTAAAATCAGTGGGTCAAGCTCTGGCGGGACTATTGCTGCCACCAATAGCGATGCCTCCGGCTACGGCGTCTATGGCGTGGCGACAACCGGCGGGGATGTAACGAATTATGGAGGGTATTTCGAGTCGCTGAGCAAATTTGGAGCCGGCGTTTATGGCTTGGCTACGAATAGCTACGGCGGCAAAGGCGTTTGGGGCAAGGCCACAGGAGATGCCGGTATTGGAGTTTACGGCGAGACACCGGGAAACGTCAACCCCGCTGTCATGGGCGTTGCCTCGAATACATCGGGCGGAAAGGGCGTACTTGGTACAGCCGCCGGCACTTCCGGTATCGGCATTAGGGGCGAGGCAACATCCAGCAGTGGAACAAATTACGGTGTTTACGGCATGACAAACAGCCCCAACGGCTACGCCGGTTATTTTAATGGAAACGTCAACACCAGCGCTTCGTACGAGATTGGCGGTCAAAACGGGCTTTCCGTTTCC
>Ga0315543_1001738_pt1 | contig 22807 bp, 20 predicted proteins | sample SalMarSW160210MG_2_FD_203098 | JGI IMG/M metagenome (GOLD analysis project Ga0315543, IMG submission 203098) | Salt marsh sediment microbial communities from the Plum Island Ecosystem LTER, Massachusetts, United States - Salt Marsh Sediment SW1601-210 ...
TGTACATTCAACAGAAGAGAAATCTCGGACATAGTGTAGCAGCGACGGGCTCTGATGAGACGGATGTTATAGGTTTTCTTCTTCCTCACCGCTGTGTTCCTTCTCCTGCCAAGTTCTGAGAATGGTAAAGTACTCCGCCAGATTCTGACAGATCGCCTGGTACTCCGTCTGTGTAAATGGGGTTCCCAGGAAAGAGATAATGTCCTCTGTCTCCCACTCTTTCGAGGTAGGTTCATAGGCACTCTCTCTCAGCCGATCATTTTCTCTCGACTCATCAGGTTGCCTATTCAGCATCTGCTTTTCCCAAAAAGAAAAAGCCCGGAAAGCAGGCCGGGTAAAAGAAGCGCCTTCCGGGCTAACGACCACAAGGGTCTTATCTACCTTTCAAATACCAGGCCTTGTAGCTTCCGCCCCTTATTGGTGAAAAGTCAATTTAGGCCTGATAATTCTATAAAATAATTGTGAGTAAACACTTGAAGTTGTTGGGGAACAGCCAAATGTGGATACGGGGAATTATTGATTTTTTTGCGGGGAGAGATTCGAAAAATCGAAACTCATCCTTTTCGGTAACTTGAATCTTTGAGGACAAACTTGGTTACGTACCCTATTCCCTTCGTGTAATTCTCAATAGGAGAGTCTGTCAGTTGAAAGAACTGGCATAGCGTAGTCTTGAGTTGCTGCACACTTTTATAGTTGCCCCTTTTTGCCTGGGGTGAAGCCCAACTCAATACGCCATTGCATTCCGTGAAGTTCAGTAGAAGGTCCCACTGCCGGTTGGGCAAATCGCGCTTGCGCCAATCTCTGAATCCCATATCCAGTGCGGTGAATACGTGTGTTTCGTCTTTTACTCTGATCCTGGCCGACTCTTGTGATATGATTTCGATATTTACGTCCTGCCACTGGGTACCTTCAGGAGTGGGGAATACCTTAGCATCAGGTGTTATCCTTTTCTTCTTACTGGATTGTCCGAGTATCAGCGCCAAAAGCGATTTGGTGGGAATCCTGCCACGAGCAATCATGCTCGCGTTCTGCTGAATCTGATCTTCAACTACATCATGGACTTGTTTCCCATGCCGTCTGTATAGCTCAAAGACTTTTTCGGCAGCTTGACTGGTAGTCAAGCCGACGTACTGTAGAGCACGGTTGACTTCTCCAAATTTCTGGAAGAACTCCTCGTACGACATGTCTGCCAAGCGCATGGAATGCCTGACATAGGATTCGACCATCGTTACGTCCTTAGGTTTCTCTATGGGGTCGAGAAAAAGCCGTGTTCTATACATATCAGCCGGATCGTTGTCACCTACGTCATTGTACAACGTTGCTAATCTGCGTTCAATACACTGAGAACATACACCACAGTGCGTGTTGAAGGTATCCGTCGTGCGCACATAGCTGCAACTGTTGGCAATCTGAATCAGTTCAGTCAATCCAGCTTTCTTTGTGATACTGACAACGTCGGATTTTGTTTTCCACAAGAACGGATTTTCAACAGTGAATCTCTTGCCAAGAAGATTTGTCAGCAGCTTTGACATGCAGTGTAAAGCTTTAGGGTGTGTTGATCGGCTGGCCAATGCGCCCACAAGCTGAGCGGAGAACGGAAGGTTGATGCTCACAATTCCGTTTTCATAGAAGCGAATGTGGTCAATGTTGTGCATGAATGCCACAGTCGCGCCCAGCATAGCGTAAAGGAACGACCTTGTGCGCTGATTGGAATCTCTGGTCAGGCCTTTGTCTTTGTTTCCCCAGACGGGTACGTGTAGAAAGCTACCGTGGGCGTGGGTAAGGTCCGTAAACTGTTTAAGCAAATCACGTTGTGTCTTTGATATCTTGGCTACTGGGCGGTGGCTAACGAGGACAACTTTCTTCTGGAGGTTGACTACCTCCTCGATAGCACCTGCGAGCGAATCCAGACCTCCAGAGAATAACAGCACTTCGTCTGCATCAAACCAGGGTTGACCTTCATCAAAATCGAAGTAGAGATCATGTGGAATCTCTCGCGTTATCTCTCTGAAGCGAAATTCGTAATGGTCGTCTGATAAGAAACCAAGTGTTTCAGATAGCGTGTCCTTTACGCCGGGTTTATCCCATAGGTCCGGATTTCGTACAGGTATCTCAAACGCAAAGTCTCGGTACCAATCTTTGCCATCTCCTCGGCCTACGTCTCCACCCCTCTTGACGGTCTGATCTGCACAGTAGACATACATTCCAATCTCAAGCATGTCCCACGCTATGCTGGGTAGATCACGTGCCAGTTGCCTGCTAATGTTTTCATACTTGATGTGAACATTACCTTTATCTGGATACGAGTCTAATCTGATAATCTGCTGGTATTGGTGGTGGAAACCACGGGGTGGGCTACCTGATCCGCACCATACCAAATACTGTTCAGGTGTGCGTCCCATCTTCCCTGGTGAACTCCTCGCGGATTTTCTTAAGGGCTACATAGGAGTACCGCGACACGGATTCGTAGTTGATTCGTTGTTCGTACCTCGCCTTGCCGAACCAGCCAGGTGTGAACTCATCGGCTATACGGACTGCTTGGCGTACGTAGAGATCAAAAGCCTTGTTAAACTCCTGATGTGCCGTGGTGTTTGAAAACCGCTCCGTAGGGCTGACGTGGTTTGAAAGCTCCCTGCTTAAGTAGTAAGACAAGTATCGGCTAGTGACGGCAGAGAAGAACTCGTGCATCATGCCTTTGAAGCGAGTACCAGTGAGATGATTTTGCAGCCTGCGCTGGACTGAAGAGGCAGTTTCTGCGAAAAGCGAAGGGGAGTCGGTAAGAACATAACCAATGAGAGTCTCGGTAAAAGCATTCTGGGTAATCTCAGCTACATCAGACTTGCATCGAAATCGGTTCAGGTCGGTGTCGACCTTTTCCTTGAAAGTACTTGTGATGTCGAAGAGGGAAGCATCCTTGGGAACACTGAATCCATTGTCGTGGAGAGCCTGTTCGAAATCTGATGATGAAGCCGCCTCAACGAGCTTAAAGATTGCCGTGAGAGTATGAACGAAACCAGCATCATGCCCGATCTTCTGCAGGCCGTGACCGGCAGCAGCCATGCTGGCTTCGACTATTGCCGATACGTCACCCTCGGTATTGAGAAGCTCAACAACCTGATTCCAGCGATAGGTTCTCGGCAGTTTGCGTAGTCTGTTATGTCCCATGCTGAAATCCTACGGTCCAAACATTTTGAGTGTCATGCAACGTGTGGAAGATCATGTATCGGACCAGGGATACATATTTGCCTTTACTGCCAGGTAGTTCTCGTCAAGCGATGGTTCGAGCAGTAGAATGGCAGCAATGCGGCGTGTCATTTCTGTAACGTATTCAACTTCTTCCATTTTCATGGAGCGCCCGAGTAGACCCTTCTCACGATAGCTGAGCCATTTCTTGATGACCTGGTAGCCGCCGATATGGTAGTTCCACACGTTGGCTGGAATGTTCTTCCAATACGCCGTGTCGTTCAGATAGACATCGAGCGTGTTCTTCCCAAGATGCTCAAGCACTTGCTCCGATGTGAGACCGAGTCCCTTTGCCCCAGCGTTAAACGCTTCAAGCTCATTGTTTGTATACGCGCGCTCCTCGATCTTCCCCTTGCCGGGCATCGTGACGCCACCCTTTCCGGCGTGTCCCCAACCGGCGGTCAAGTCGAAGTCGCCTTTCTCCGCAGTCAAGCTGCCTCCACCGACGCACGAGACGATCCCCATAGTCTTTAGTTCTGCGCGAAGCCTGCCGGATGTGACGCCGGACACGCCCCTCTCTGTATCCAGCAAGGCTGCGACCCGGTTGCCGAACCTGGCAGAGGCCAGGAGCGCTTTCTTCGAGTCAGGAAGCGGGATTCTCGGCCAGTCCTGGCGGATACCGTCTGCGTTTTCAGTGAGGTAAGCAGGCGAGTAGCCTATTGCGAGGGAGTGCATCCAGATGAGACTGGCGGTTTCGGCATCCTTATCGGGGTTTCGGATGCCGAGAAGCTTCAAATACTCACGTGCTTTAGCGGAGAGGTTGGCACTGATGGTCGACTCGAGTGCTTTGTGTTCGAACAACTCATCCTGACTCTGCACGGCCTTGTGCCTCCCCGGTTCGTTACGGAGTCGGATGGGGATAGCTCCTGGATTTCGGCTGATAGTCTGTTTATCGAGGAGGGCCGTAGTAAAAAACATGGGGACGCCTTCCGGAGACATCTGACAATTGAATCGACTTATGAGAAAAGTATTTCCCTCCCAATACTGGTTTCTCAACATTGGACGTGGTCTATTCCAAAGGCTACTAATCGAAGTGTGGTAACAATAGCGCAAATCAAATGGCCTTGACGCAAAACGGCAGATGTTCCTTGAAGCAAAGCCCTCCTTTTCAAGTATCTTGTTTCTCGTTTTTTGGGCGTCGAAGCCTGTGCTGTTCTGCGTTAGCCTTGGTGTTATTGATTTAAGTGTATCCCAATCAACCTCACTACCACAGTACTGTTTCATTCTCTTTTCTAACTCGGATTTCTGGATATCAACTAACGTTCCCGCTCTGCATTCTTCAAGACCAACAAACGGTTTCTTGAAGCCAAGGTCAATAAGAAGGGGCCATGAATCATATTCTTCATCAGACATCGACAGCCGGAAGGAAAAGCGTTTGACTTTGTCCGGTTTGACAGTATCGTAGTTCTTATTGAAGTTCTCAATCTTCAGGCTGTCTAATACATCGGCGCGTTTGGCTACGCCCCAGAAATTCCTGAAGCGAACAACAGATTTGCCTGAATGCTTGCTACTGCGAACCATGGTGCAGATCGCCGTGCCTACCCGAATGCCTACCCGGCTCTGCTCTGTGGAGAAGACGCTGGGATCGGGTTTCCCGTCGGGGGTCTTCTTGCCGGTTTCCCGACTATCGCCGTTCATGCAATCGAACCAGAGCTTGTCAAATTCATCAAGGAAACGCTGGCGCATGACTACGAATGATGGGTCGCCCAGGTAAGAGAAGTTCGAAATATAGCTGACTACTCCCATGCCACTCTTGACAATTCGCCTCTCAGCAATCCGGAAAAAGCGAATATAGAGGTCATCGAGATTGAACTTCTTAATCCCCCAGCCACCATCCTTGACAGGCTTAGTGAGCCCTTCCTTGAAAGACTCGACTAAGCCCTGTTCCTCTGCAGGGCTTGTACCGGCAAAGGCGTTGTAGGGCGGGTTACCGAGGATGACAAGGATCGGCGCCTCACGCTTGACTTTTCCTGACTCTTCGAGTTCCTCCTGCAGTTCAGGAAAGGCCAATTGGTCCTTGGGGCTCTTGGGCGGCTCCCATCCTGTCAGAGCGTTGGTGAGGTAGACTCCAACACGCTCTTTACCATTCTCAGAAAGGGGCGCTCCGAGAGTCCTGAGCATCAGACCCAGTTGAAGGTGCGATACAACAAAAGGCGCCGGTAGAATCTCAAATCCGAATATGCGCTCCATTGCCGCCTTCTTGAGCCGCTGGGCTGTCAAAGCATCAGCGCCTTTTCCCGTTAGCGTTTGGTGAATCTTCCGCAGCACCTCCACCAGATAGGCTCCGGTGCCGCAGCAGGGATCAAGCACATAGACGTTGGGGTCAGCGAGGCCGTCTTCGATGTCCAATTCCTCTCGAAGCACAGTGTCCACGCGGGCAACCTGGTACTTCACAATTTCGGGCGGTGTGTACCAGACGCCAAGGCCTTTTCTTAGCTCAGGATCATATGCTTTTAAGAACGGCTCGTAGAAATACTGGACCGCCTGCTCCTCCTCGAATTTCTCGAAGAACTTGTCTCGAACCACACGGTTGAGGGCCATGCCGGTCCAGTCGAGGACTTCATCTATCCCCAACGGCTTCAGTTTATTCGGCGTGGCCACCTGCTGAAACAGACCGGCAATCATAGGAACATGGAGGTTCCATGCCGCCTCATGCCAGTTGAACCGGTCAGTTTCTTTGGTGCCACTGTCGCGCGCCCACAGAACCCAAGACGAAAAGATGCCATAGAAAAGGGTTTGGATCAGTGTTGCACGAAAGAAGTGTTCACCATCCTCGCCCTCGAATCTCAAGCCGAGTGACTCTTCCAGCCCTTCGCGCAAAGCAGCCAGACCGGGCAGATCGCTCACGGCTTCAATCCGTGCCTTAGCTTCACGCGCGTACGACGCCAGGAACCAGGCCAAGTCCTCTGGATCAGTAATCGCAGCAGCATGACGCATGACGCGGCGCAAGAATTCAACCAGCCTGTCACCCTTTTCCTGTGCCGTCTTTCGCGGGTGAGCTGTAACTGCCCAGAAGGCGTTCTCTGTGTCGGCCAGACGAAATGTCTCCAGCTTCACCGGCTTGTCCTTCTCATCCCGACCGACAAAAACGAAATCGCGGTAGTTGGTGACCAGTACCTGTCCGTAACGCCCCCAGTATTTGGTGACCTGTTTCCCCTTTGCAGTGAGCCAGGAATCGTCACTTGTGGGCTTGACTTCAATCACGCCGCGTTCGGGCAACTGACCTGGCAGAGGTTCTGCGTTCTTGGCCTTCTGAAACTGATTCGCCGTATACAATCCGTAGTCGGGGTACCCCACGCCAGTGTCTGCCAGGTTATGCACGCAACGAACTCTGGGCTTAAGCTTCCTTCCCACCTCGTTTAGTAGTGCTTCCAACGCACCGTAGTAGGATATCTCAGCCGAGCCACCGCCAGTGGCACGGATTTCACAAAGCTCGGTGAGATAGGTTTCCAGTGGGTGCATGTTATTACTTAATGCAGTCTCCTGCGGGCACCGTCGCCTGACGGTTTGGCTCGCTGAAGGGCGAGTTGAGAATCGGATTTTCTATTACTATGTTAGCCATATTTCGATAGAACTATCTATCGCCGAATTCACAAAAGAATATAGCGTGAGCTCAGAAGTGGGGCAAGGACAATCGGGGTTCTGCGTCAGGTCGTGCAAGGAGCATTCCCTCTAGGCGTAACTCATTCGCGGCGAACATAAAATGGTGTTAGTAGTCCACCACGAAGCCGTTCTGTCATTTTTTCGCCATCTCGGTCATGGGGCACACTATGGTCTTGGCGCCTGGATTGCTAAAAATACAAAGAAGAGTCCATGTGTTCCGTATTGTTCCGAGCCATCTGCCGACCGTCATCACTATGTTGGGTCGCATCACGCACCCAGAGGAGATCATACAAATTACCGGCGAAAGCTACTGGCCAAAGATCAAGCTTGTCAAAGTAAGAAAAAACACCACGATAACTATGACCAACATAATACCGGGATGGTTCTAACCCTACCTGTGACGGAGTTGAAAGAAGAACAGCTGGACGTGCGAACGACGCTATGAAACTTATGTGATAAGATGGACGATAGGGTATAGATGTATATGAGGAGACGTAGCTCATTGTTGATCGCGTTGACCTCGCTGACATCCTTGGCAGTTCCGATCTCGTATGGTTGCCAGCTTCATGCCATCTCCATCAAACAGCCAAATGTTGCCGTTAGGCCCCAGCGCTTCCACCACAATTGAAAGCTCCTGTTTTTCTTTGTAAACAAAGACCTGAAAGATACGGTCCAAGCCGAACTGTTCAACCCGCGTGATATCGGCTCCGTCGAGATTGAAAATCGGCCACGGTTTTTCATTAGTATCGATTCTGGCTTTCGAGGCTGGCATCACAAAAACGCTGTAGCCGGTAGGATGATACACGAATCCAGCGCCCGGCGGGATTTGCCCTTTTTGACGAAAAAGTAAGCGGCTCGTTGCTTCTTGTAGAACTCGGTGGTGACGATCTTCCTCCCAACTACCTCCTTTTTTTAAGTTCGGTCACCAGCACCATGATGTGTAGAGCGGTTTGCATGGCGAAATATACACACGTTGCTATGAAAGAACAACCGCGGCGCAGGCGTGCAGCTCCAAGAACAGAACTGCACTATTTTGAGAAAGCGGGACAGTTATGCTCAGCAGGGCCAACCCGTAAGGCAAAGGATTGTCGATAGGATATACCTGAAGCTAGCGATTTTTTTTAACAAATCATACCATTCAAGTGTAATAATCAATGGAACCTCCTTTTGTGACCAGGATTGTGAAGCAAATCCCAAACACACTGTGCCCACTGTGCGAAGCTAGCGGAACAAGGACGCTCCGCCGCTTTTTTGTCGGAAAGTCGGGAGGGCCAGTCAAGAAGAGGTTACATAAAGCTTTGCGTCTCCGCCATGGATTGGCTAAAATATAGTCATGTACAACGAAACTGTTTTAGACCATCTTCAAAACCCCCGCAACGCCGGGGAGATTCCTGAAGCCGATGGGGTAGGCATGGTGGGAAATCCAGCTTGCGGTGATGTTATGAAGGTATACATTAAGGTCGCTGGCGGGCGGCTGGTTGATGTTAAGTTCAAAACCTTCGGCTGTGCGGCCACGATTGCCTGCAGCTCCATGGCATCCGAGCTGGTGAAGGGAAAAGATATCGACAAGGCATACTGTCTCATCCGAAAGGAGGTCGTCAACGCCCTAAGGGACTGCCCTCGGAGAAAATGGCCTACTCCAACCTTGCCCCTGATGCCATCTGCACCGCAATAGAAAACTATCGCTTTAAAGTGAACCTATAACTAACGAGCTTGCAAGCTAGAAGCTTGCTAGTCTCGCTTTGATCGCTACCCTTCTCCAAATGGCATTGCCACTTACGGAGACGGCGGAGGAGGCGGGCCACCTCGGAAAAGGTAGGCAACCAAGTACGTCAGATCACCCACGTTGATTTGGTTGCCGGCATCACCGTCAACGTTGCCTCCTTCCGTACACGGTGGCAGTGGGCCACCTCGGAAAAGGTAGTCAACCAAGTACGTCAGGTCGGCGATATCGATTGATCCGGAGCCATCCACATCCCCCCGCACAAAGAACTGCGCGGAAAACACCGATGTGGACCAGCGCGATAAGTCAAACCTGTTGGTTGCACGCACCCTCCAGTATTCCCACTCAACGACCGGTAACGTGTCAGTAGCTATTTTAAGGTGTGAAATCTCCTCGGTAGAGTCGATCAGTATTTCCGATCCTGGCGAGAATGAGGAATCCGGTCCCAGATAGAAAACGTATCTTATCGTATCGTTAGGATTGATACTACCGGCATCTTCCCAGTCGAAAAGCAAGCTATCCTTGTCTCTTATGTTGATGAGCGAGCCATCGGTTGGTTCCAATAGGTCAAATTCATCTGGTTCCACCGTGCCATAAAGAAACTCAAAAGTACTTGGAAAAGGTGTTCCTTCTCTTTCAAATCCGTACAAGGTGCCAATCGCTCTGACACGCCAATAGTATGTGCCGTCTGTTAGGTTATCGACCAGCAAGTAGTGCATCGTGTCCAAAACCATGACGTACACTGTAGATTCTGGCGGGAAGGAGCCTGACATACTATACTCAAGAGTATAAAATACATTCTCCCCTGGATAAAATGAGTTTGATTGACTCCAAATTAAAGCAATACTATCCCCCGGGAATCCTGTAACGTTTTCTCCAAAACCAGGACTCGTGAGATCGAATGAGTCGGGCGGAGCGTTCAAAAAGGCTACTGAGCCTTCACTGGTGGAGGGAATCGTGTCATTAAGGACGTCGGTTAGGACGTGGCGCAATATTCCCAGATCGGCAACACCTGAGCCGATAACACGCAATCTAATGGTTGCCACTACCCCAGGCCCGTCAACGACCGCTCCAGCGCCAAGAAGTAAGGCTTCTACTCTGAGTGCAGTGTCAAAGGTGACGGTGTCGTAGACAACAGCGTAATTGAAAATTGCCGAGTACCCTGAGTTTGCAAACAATGGGCCAAGAGTAAACGAGACTGTATCAAGCAGAGACACCTGATAGTTAATGTAGACCTGATACAATCGAAGCCCAACTGTAGCCGCATCAACGCTCAAATCTAGATCGAACTCTTCTCCAACACCTCCGGTGAGAAATACTGAGTCAGGATCTAAGTAGATTTTTGCGCTTTCGGCCTCAGAAGCCATTGCTGCTACAAAAAAGCAGGTAGCTAAGAGCAAAGACCTGGCCTTGTGAGACATTGTTCCTCCTAAGGTAAGAGTTGCCTTGGGTAAGCAAGAAAAAGTAAGAGAAGGGGAATTGAATCCCCTTCTCTCCCTCTCTTACCCCCAAGTTGATTACTTGATAAGCACCATCTTCTTCGTTTCGGTGAATTTATCAGCCTCCAGTTTGTAGAAGTAAACACCAGAACTGTAATTAGATGCCTCCCATTCTATCGAATGATTACCTGCCTCAGCATGACCACCGAAGGATCTGACAAGTTGTCCCGTAACATTGTAAATCTTCAACGAGTAGTCACTGGCCACTGGCAAGCTAAACCCGATAGTTGTGGTCGGATTGAACGGATTCGGGTAGTTCTGGAAGAGAGCAAATTCGGTTGGCAGAGCCACAGAGACCGATCGACTAACCGAACTGAACTCAACTTCGATATCCTGGTTTTTTCTGTCTCTGACTATGAGTTCGAGGGCGTCGAGGTCAGGTGCTGTTCATTGACGCCCGGAAGATGGGTACTATGGTTGACCGGGTGCACCGGGAACTGATGGATGACGACATCCAGAAGATTGCAGATACCTACCACGCCTGGCGCGGCGAAGAGGGAGCTGGCGAGTACAAAGACATCCCCGGTTTCTGCAAGGCAGCTGCTCTCGACGAGATCAAGTCGCACGGATTCGTTCTGACTCCTGGTCGCTATGTCGGTGCAGAGGCGATCGAGGATGACGGCGAGCCGTTTGAGGAAAAGATTGCTCGGTTGACAGCAACACTAGAGGAGCAGTTCGCTGAGTCGACCAGGCTGGAGAAGGTGATTTGGGAAAATCTGAAGGGGCTGGGGTATGGTGAGTGAGTGGCAACACCTTAAGTGGGGTGATATTGCTACCATCGAATATGGCAAGCGACTTCGCGGCTACCAGACTACTTTTGGCTCTTTTAGAGTTTTTGGGACCAATGGTCCTATTGGCTGGAACGACTGGCCTGTCTGTGAACACCCGTGCGTCGTTATTGGACGGAAGGGTGCCTACCGCGGAATCCACTATTCGCCTGAACCGTGCTTCGTGATCGACACAGCGTTTTACTTGGAGCCCAAGACCGAGTTTGATACGAGGTGGGCATACTACGAACTGCTAACACACGACATAAACAGCATGGATAGCGGTTCGGCTATACCCTCAACAAGCCGCGATTCCTTCTATCAGCTTCTGGTCAAAGTACCACCTATCCCCGAGCAGAAAGCCATTGCGCACATACTCGGGACGCTGGACGACAAGATCGAGTTGAACCGGCGGATGAATGAAACGCTGGAGGCGATGACGCGGGCTATCTTCAAGTCATGGTTTGTAGATTTCGATCCGGTCAAAGCCGAAGGCCGCCAGCCGGTCGGCATGGAGCCGACACCGCCGCCCTCTTCCCCGACTCCTTCCAGGACTCCCCCCTCGGCCCGATCCCGAAGGGGTGGAAGGTGGGTACGCTTGGTGACGTGATGGAGAACCACGATAGAAAGCGAATACCTCTCTCGAAGCGGGAGCGCGAAAGACGAAGAGGACCATTTCCGTACTACGGCGCTGCGTCAATAATGGACTACGTCGATGACTACCTATTCGATGGAATATATGTGCTTATGGCAGAAGATGGCTCCGTTATTGACGACAACGGCAATCCCGTAATCCAATACGTATGGGGCAAGTTCTGGGTGAATAACCACGCGCACATTCTCAAAGGAGCAAGAGGCGTCAGTGACGAGCATCTAATGCTGTTCCTCAAGCAAGTCAACATTGCACAGTACATTACTGGTGCAGTTCAACCTAAGCTTAGTCAGGCGAACATGAATCGAATCCCATTCGTCAAGCCGGTTGATCCGCTTTGCAGTGCCTTCGCGAGTAGGATTTCCGATATTTTCGCCAAGTACCGGGTGAACTCGGGAGAGATTTACACCCTTGCCCATCTGCGTAATGCCCTCCTGTCCAAGCTGCTGTCCGGCGAGATCAGGGTGAAGGATGCAGAGAGGTTTGTGGAGACAAAAAAATGACTAATGAAGAACTTGGATGTATGGAAAGAGTTGATCTTCGCGATGTCTGGACGAGCGAATCGGGCGATTTTACGCCGTGGTTGGCACGGGAAGACAATCTGAAGCTGCTCGGTAATACGATCGGGCTGGAGTTGGAACTGGAAAGCCAGGAGAGGAATGTTGGCCCCTTTCGTGCGGACATACTGTGCAAGGATACTCCTTCTGGTGACTGGGTGTTGATCGAGAATCAGCTTGAACGAACAGACCACATTCACCTGGGGCAACTCTTAACCTATGCTGCCGGGCTTGAAGCAGTAACCGTGGTATGGGTAGCACAGCGCTTCACTGATGAACATAGGGCAGCTCTGGATTGGCTGAATAACATAACGAATGAAGATGTTGGCTTCTTTGGGCTCGAGATTGAATTATGGAGAATCGGAGATTCGCCACCCGCTCCCAAGTTTAACATAGTAAGCAAACCTAACGAATGGACTAAACGTCATAAGTCAGGTCCGCTAACTGAAACCCAGCAAACGCAGCTTGAATTCTGGTCGGGCTTCAGGGAGCATCTTATAGAACACAGAAGTTTTATTAAATCCCAGAAGCCTGCACCACAAAGCTGGGCTGCGTTCTCGATAGGTCGTAGCGGATTCCAACTTGGCGCAGCGATGCACACGCGAGAGTTGTGGCTTCGTTCATCGGTTGATATCTGGGGACAAGATGCGTTTGCCTTTTTCCAGCTCCTTAAGCGCGACAAAGAGACGTTTGAACAACAATTGGGGGTGGATAGCATTTGGCGAGCTCGAACAGGTGGCAAGAGCTGCAACATCTATCTGGAACGAGGGCAGTTCGACTTGGGCAATAGAAATCGATGGCTCGAGTATTACGAATGGCTCACCGTTAGCCTCGAGGGTCTCCATCAGGTCTTCTCGGACCCAATCAAACAGCTCGATGCCGGACAGTATGCCCCCACAGATGAGGAACCTGTGGAAGAGACTGAAGGATAGGGGATTTCACACTGCCTGCTAAGTTCACAGAATCCGTCGTCGAAGAAGCGGCCATAGAGTACTTTACCAAGCTGGGGTACAACTATCGCTTCGGTCCTGACATCGCGCACGACGGAGACACACCGGAGCGGAAGAGCTACAGTGACGTTGTGCTTGCCGATCGGCTCCGGAGCGCTCTGGAGCGGATCAATACCCACCTGCCACCGGACGCCATAGACGAGGCATTCCGGAGGCTGGCCAGACCCGAAGCGCCCAGCCTTATCGTCAACAACAGGAACTTTCACAAGATGGTCACTGACGGCGTCGACGTTCAGTATGCCGGCGAGGATGGACGCACAGTGAATGACAAAGCCTGGCCGTTTGATTACGAAGACGTCGACAACAATGACTGGCTCGTCGTAAACCAGTTTACGATCAAAGAGGGTCAATTCGAGCGTCGTCCGGATATCGTTGTATTCGTCAACGGTCTTCCCCTGGCGGTTATCGAGCTGAAAAACCCTGCCGACGAGGATGCGACCGTAAGAACCGCTTTCAACCAGCTTCAGACCTACAGAGAGCAGATTCCGACCCTATTTGTCTACAACGAGGCGATGGTGATCTCCGAATGAGAAACGGCTGGCTGCCATGAACGGCAAGGCGATGGTAGTATGCATGAGCCGCAGAATCTGTGTTGATCTGTATAACCAAATTATCAAGCTACAACCGGGCTGGCATGAGAAACAGCTTGATAATGGCGAAATCAAGGTTGTCATGACCGGCTCAGCGGGCGACCCAGAGCACTATCGGCCTCACCTGTACACAAAGCAGGGCCGAAAGACGATCGAGAACCGGTTCAAGAATCCGAAAGACCCACTGAAAATGGTCATTGTGCGGGATATGTGGTTGACCGGATTCAATGTTCCCTGCCTTCACTCGATGTACGTCGACAAGCCAATGAAGGGCCATGGCCTGATGCAGACAATCGCCAGAGTAAACCGGGTGTTTGGTGACAAACCGGGCGGCTTGGTGGTGGACTATCTCGGTTTGGCACATGAACTGAAGCAGGCTCTGGCAAATTATACCGAGGGCGGCGGGAAAGGCAGGCCAACAATTGACCAAGCCGAGGCAGTGGCCGTGATGCTGGAGAAATACGAAATCCTGTGTGGCATATTCCATGGCTTCGACTGGTCGAAATTCGTTGACGGTACCGCGGCGGAACGGCTGGCCGTTCTACCCGCCGCAATGGAGCATGTCTTGGCTCAGGAGAAGGGGAGCGAAAGGGTACTGAAGCACGTCAGCGAGCTGTCAATGGCGTTTGCGCTGGCTGTTCCCCAGCCGGAAGCACTCAGAATTCAGGATGACGTAGGATTCTTTCAGGCTGTCAGGTCGCAGCTTGCCAAGATTGTGCGACCTCCTATTCAGGAACGTCGAGAGGAGGTTGATGCGGCGCTGAAGCAGCTGGTGTCGAAATCGGTATCGTCAGACGAGGTGATTGATATTTTCAAAGTAGCTGGTCTTGACCGACCTGACATATCGATCCTGTCTGATGAATTCTTGGATGAGATCAGAAACATGCCTCAGAAGAATCTTGCGGCTGAAATGCTACGGAAACTCCTGAATGACGAAATCAAGGCTCTTTCCCGACGGAATCTTATTCAGTCGAAGTCTTTCTCTGAGCGGTTAGAAGAAACAGTGTTAAAATACCAGAACCGCACAATCGAGGCCGCGGAGGTGATTGCCGAACTTGTTAAGCTGGCCAGACAGTTCAAGGAGGCTATGGCGCGGGGCGAGAAGCTGGACCTGAGGGATGATGAGATTGCGTTCTACGACGCCCTCGGCACTAACGACTCGGCGGTTAGGGAGCTGGGCGACGAAACGCTTAAGGCGATAGCCCGGGAGCTCGTATACAAGGTTAGAAAGAGTGTCACAATAGACTGGACATTGCGTGAGAGTGCCAGAGCCAAGCTCCGCGTCATGGTTAAGCGGATTCTCCGCAAGTACAATTACCCGCCTGATAAACAGGAAAAAGCAACAACGACAGTTCTATCACAGGCAGAGGTGCTGTGTAGGGAGTGGGCGGCGTAAATGTCGCAGAATGTCTTGCACTCAGGGAAGGATAGCTCGGCCCAGCACCACGTCGGACCTGTCTTAAGAGTCCTTCACCCCTCAGTCAGTGATGAAACTGATAAGCCAAAGCCAACATTTCCTTACCTGACAGCCAGCCAATTGATTGACAACATTGATTACTGGCAAAACCAGACAACCTTTTCGCAATTTCGGGATACCAATCGCACTTTGCCGTTGCGATGCGGACAAATCAATCCGTTCTTAAGAGTATTGCTTTCGAATGCGCGGTGGATTTCTGAAAACGGGAACACTACGGCTGTTTGTCTGCGATTTTCCTCTTAGCCAACTTCTCCTTGATGACAGCTTCAAATGGCTGGCATAGAGTGGGGGGACCCAGACAACGATCAGGCAGTTCCAAACCACGGCACCCGGGGGTCGTTGGCCGGTTTTGAACCGGCACTCTGCCTGAGCCGATCATAGCGGGCTACCGTCTCACGGTGAACGTCCAGTTCACGGGCAATTCGCCGGTACGACCAGCTCTGCTCTAATAGCTTGATAATTGCATGTATCACAACCACTTTGAGTAGTTTCGCCATGTCTTACCTCCTGACGAAGGTATAAGGCGAACAACTCCACTCTCAAAATGGCCGGTTTTAATGTGACCCCAAGTGGACGGATTTACCCGATCCCTGGCAATTGTCTAAGATTATCTCCAAAAAAGCCCTTGACATGTCTTGGACGGTCCTGTACATTTTCATTGACGCAAGTGAAGCTGACATCACGAAATAAGGAGGAATAAGGCCATGAGTACTTTGGTAACTTCACTTAGGCATTGGTGTGTTTTTGTATTGTCTCCTCTTTTGCTTTCTGGCTGGGCATCAGCGCAGCAATTAGGGACAGATGATAGCTTAAACGTTCTACAAAGTAACCAATTGCAATCTCGCGATCCTAGCTTAACTGACCGAAAATCCGTCATACATTTGAACACCAATCCTACGAGGTCGTTCTATGAGGTCGAACTTACCTTGACCGATAGCGGGCAATTTGACACGATCAGCCAGGATGGTTCGGTTTTGGGCTTGATCGATACCCGGGGAGCCCAAGTAGTGCTCGTGTTGACGGAGCGGCTAGTGTGGCTGCGGGACATGGGTGTGACAATACACGCAACTGAGCCACCCAAAGAAAGGCGTCCTCCTGCCTCGTTTGAATCACCCGCGGCAGCCCCTGGAAGCGATAAGATTTACGGTTGCCACACAAATGACGGAAACGAATTGGAATGGTGTAGCAACAGTTACTGCAATACCAGCGATCCATATTTTTACAACGGTGTTGACCTTGACTGCGGAGTACTAGTGGGCACATACGCTTGGTGGAGACATTACCTACCATATTCGTGTGCACAGAGCTATAATGACTTGGATGTAGGGTTTTACGGTAAGGGTACTTCTTGGCCTGATAATGGTGCTTCGATATTCGTATATAACTGGCAAACTGAAACATGGGTTGAGGTGTGGGTAAATGTTGGGACTGATGAGGGATGGCATATGGTTGACGTCGACCATTCTATCGGGAAATACATCAGTTCCACTTACCACAATGTCATAGTCCGACTATATGCGTCTTCTACCGACTGCGCATATGTTCGGGACGTAGAAGTCTGCTACGATTACAATGAGAAGCCACCAATCTGCGATGTTTCTCCAACTACACTTAATTTTCCTGATACTGATATAGGATCGTCGAGTTCACCCAAGACGTTTACAATTGAGAATGTTGGATACGGCACGCTATCGGGGACGGTAAACGAATCCAGCGATCATTTTCGTGTAACGGCTTCGGGTGGTTTGAGTTATAGTCTGGGGCATGGGGAATCAAAACAATTCAATGTTTATTTTGAACCGGAAGCCGAAGGACAACTTTCATGCAATATTGAAACAGGAAATTCCAAATGTGACGATGTTTATTGCCAGGGTAAAGGAATCGGCCACGGGAAAATATATGGATACGTGTATGCGCATGATGGTGTGGCCCCTGTAGCGGATGTCTCCATTAGGGTAACTGGCAACGGTGTTGACCAGACGCGGACGACGCTACCCTCAGGCTATTACGAGTTCAATTCTATACCATACGCGAATCCTCCATATACAGTGACGCCATCGTACGAAGACCATGTGTTTAATCCACCGCCGGGAAGCGGGCGCTACTGCTATGTAAATGCTTCCAATCCTGAGTGCAGGAAAGATTTCACAGACGAAACCATGCGAACTATTGCGGGAAAAGTCTCGTACTCGACCTGTAATGGTGCGCCTGTTGAGGATGTTGATATATGGTTGGACGGCGAGGTTAAGGATAATACCGAAGCAGACGGTACTTACAGTATGTCTGCGTACATCGGCTCCCACGAGGTTCAGGCAGTTAAGACGGGCCACCAGTTCCTACCTCCAAATCCGAGAACAGTAGATCTTCAGGAAGATAGATTAGACATAGATTTTACTGATGACACCAAAGTATCTGTCTCCGGTGTATGCAAAACTGCGTGTGACCAAGGCATTGAGGGCGTCATTGTGACGCTTGCAAGTACATTTTGCAATGTATCGGCCGATCCATCAGGTCCAGGCGGAGGTTATTCGATTGAAGTCCCGCCAGGCACCTTCACGCTCTGTGCGACGCATCCGGAATACACCTTTGACTGCTCGGATCCGATAACCCTTGTTAGCGATACCACCTATGATTTCGTTTACAAGACAGCGCTCAGATTGGTGGTGGAGACAGAAGATCCGCAGTGCAATGCAATAGGCAAAGGCGAGGCATATCCATACACTATTCTGGTCCGTGACGAGCTCGATTGTGAGGTCAGTGATGCAACGGTGACCATTACTGACGAGGTCTCCGATACAACTGGGGGAAGCCCTGACCCAGTAGAAGTATTTCTGGACGGGGTCAGTCAGTTTGATTACATCGTGGTCGGAGGCATTCCCCAGATAGACAAAATCCTGAGCATGTCCGTATACAAGGAGGGTTACGACAACGATAACAACCAAGGATTTGCAACGACAATTACTGTAACTGGAAGACGATTTCTTGGTACAACCTTTACTTCCAAACTGGATTCTCTATCACCTATAATGATATTGTATGATCCACCGGGTGATATGAGCTACTCTTATCTTGAAGCAGATTCTGCCTTTTACAGCGAACTTGGTTTCAGTATGGAAAAAATAGACGAAACGGGACTTGAAGTCGGCGCAGGGGTTGACTTACCTTTTGTTCAAGCTGGAGTTGAGGTTGACGGTAAATTTACTGTTAGGGGGACTATAGGAAGACGGATTAAATATGAAATAACAAACACTAATCGCTATGAAACTGAGCATTCTCAACCCGATGGTGAACCTATCCTCAAGGGTCCTGGTCATGGGACTAAGTTCTTGACAGCAGGTCTTAACATTGTTTATGGTGTAGCAACTGAAATCTCTGTAGATACGTCAACTTGTGTGGTCACAACTGACGAAGTATTCGGATTGGATATAGGTTCAGATCAAGCCGGAATAACAAGTCTCTATTATTCAAATGCACAAATTAAACGTGACATTCTCACTGATCCAGTTCTACCACCTGAAGACAGCATCATTTGGGAGAATTTGATCGCTACTGATGTAAGTGATGACAATGTTGTAAGCCCTGAAGAAGAAGATCGTGTTCCGCCTGATAGTTGTAGTTATATCACTTGGCCTGGCGGAGGTGGTCAAGGATCAGAAAAGACAACGGAAGTCAGTGGATTAATCAGTTTTGAATCAGAGATTGAAATAGAAGCTAGTATAGCTGCGCATTTTGGATTAAAGGTCTATGGAGTGGGTGCCGGAGGTAAAGTCACTGTTAAATCCACCCTTAAAGTAGGCTCAACTACAGAAATCGGATTTCGCGAATGTAATACAATTGGTTATTGGCTTGAGGATAATGAATCGAGCGATAACTTTTTCACTAAAAAATGCATGGATATGGCAGCAGGTATACCGGTATTTTTTTCTGAAAGTGGTACACACACTATGTGCCCGTGGGAACCTTTTACTAGCAGGAATGAAGACGTTGACCTGATAAATGTGACCGGTGTATGGGATACAACTGTGATCTGTGGCGATTCAGCAGTAATTGTGTTTCGTCTTGATTTCCTCGGAATACTCCCTGGTGGCTCTTACTTCAAGCTATGGGCTCCACCTGCCCTAAACTCCTGCGGTGCAGAAGTCTTATTCAATGGCCAGCCCGGCCCCCTCAACGACATCCATATCTATTATGGTAATCCGGCGATGGTCACAGTGAGTATCATACCTACCTGTGCCTGTGACGCCGATACGGTAACAATCAGGGCTCAATCCATGTGCGATCCGCAAATCTTCTCCGATGAGAGGATAATCGTTCACACTATTGACACCGGCATCTGGATTGAAGTTCCACCTTATAATGATACTGTGTCAGGCCTGGTAGACATTGTTGCCAAGACCAATCAGCATCCAATCGACGGAGTCAAGTTTTTCGTTAAAGAGCAATACGAACCTGGCTATTACGAACTGTGCTTTGATACAACACCGGATGGAGGACAAGCACCCTTTGAATACACGTGTACCTGGAACTCCGAGACGTGGCCGAGCAACAAATACTACTATATCAAGGCCTGCGTTATCGAGAGTGGTTCAACGGGAACATGCGATTCGGTCCTAGTTTATTTAGATAATGTCTGTCCGAACGTTTTTACGACAATCCCTGTCAACAACGGTGAGTATTTAGGAACAATTTCCGCAGAGTTTACGGAGGAATTGGATGAGACAACGATCGACTGTTTGTCCTTCCTTCTATATGACAATACGTCCACGGCCTGGGTTCCTTGTTCGCTTGTGCTTTACTCAGACCGAATTGCTGAATTCATCCCCGCGATCGATATTGAACAGGGACATGAATACACAGCAACCCTAACAACAGATATCAGAGATCTGTCCGGTAATACTCTCTGTAGCGAATACTCATGGACATTCACGACTGGAGAGTGTGTTTCTTGGCTGGCTACTATAGAGGCACAAGGTGAGATTGTGGGAGACGCACCAAACTTATTCGACGTCAAGATTGGTGAGGATTCAATCGAAAGTACCTTTCCATCGCCAGGGCCACCTCCAGAATACACGACATTCATAAAACTGGACCGTGCTGATTGGTCCGGACCCTATTACCAAGATGTGCGGCAGTGTGGAGAGGCAAAACTGTGCTGGATTGTCGCTGTTAATCCCAGCGGGAACGTAATGCCGCCGCAGGATAGAACAACCCTGCTAAGCTGGAATCCTACACAGTTTAAGGCTGATGGAGAATACAGACTTCGTGAAGGCTATGATTGTACTGGTCCAGTTGTTGTCTCAGACATGAGATTGACGAACGACTATGCTGTTACTGGTAGCAATCAGGACTATTACTATACAATAGAATGGAGCGGTGAAGTTTGCTGGGACTATGATTTGCATGGATGGGGTTTGGTATCACTACCAGTCACGCCTGACAATTTCTTGACCAATTATCTCTTCCCTGATGCTGAAGTTGCATTTGAGTTCGATCAGACGTACGCAATCGCCGACAGTATGCAGCCCTGCAATGGGTATTGGCTGAAGATGCCGTTAACAGATACGGTTACGGTATGTGGTACTCCGGTCAATGCGTGCATAGATTTTCTGTCGGCTGGTTGGCACTTAAGAGGAGGACCTTTCTGTACCACCACTGCGATCACTGATCCGCCCGGATGTGTGGAAGCTATATTTGGCTTTGACCAGAGCTATTATCTAACGACTGAATTTGCACCGGGGAGGGCATATTGGGTGAATTTGAGCGATGATTGTGAACTAAGATTGGAGTGCGGTAGTTCCACATTGTTTGCAAAAGAGCGGGCGTCTGCGATGTCAACCAATTCTCGATGTGAAGTCACAATTCACGCACAGGGTGAGAGCCTTGGCGGAGTTTCCGAGGCAAACGTTATCGTCGGGCTTGACAATACTCCGGATAGCGTGCCTGCACCTCCAGACCCTCCTGAGTATTCGGTAAGTTTGAAAGTATATCAGCCTGATTGGGATGGACCATTCTATCAGGACATTCGGATGGACACGTCAGCTCAGCAAATATGGTTCCTTGAGATAAACCCACACGGTAGCATTATGCCGCCTGCGGAACGATCAGCGACAATTAGCTGGGACCCGGCTGAGCTATGCGACAACTACGACTTTGAGTTGAGGGAAGACACTCTTGTGTCTGGATCGATTGTAATCTCTGACATGACGGATACGACCCAGCTCGTTGTTACAGGGACGAATCAGGTTTATTACTATACCGTGATCGCGAATCTTGTGGACGCGGTTGTGGAGGATGTGCCAAACCTTCCACTGATGTTTAGGTTATATCAGAGTTACCCGAATCCGTTTAATCCCAGCACTATTGTTGAATATGATCTTCCGAGAAAATCTAATGTCAACATAACCGTATACAATGTACTCGGCCAGAAAGTAAGGACACTCGTTAGCTGTACTAAGCCTGCAGGCCAACATTCGGTTGAATGGGACGGGATGGACAATCATGGAAGACCGGTCACCAGCGGTGTCTATTTCTATCGTATTATCGCAGGTGAGCATACTGAAACAAGAAAGATGCTGCTGTTGAAGTAGAAACCATCACACAGCGTTGAAGGGGCAAGTGAAAAGAGCCTGCCGCTTTGGGAGCGGGCACACCGAGCCAGAAGCCCCGAAAAGAGAGTCAGGCTAATGGAGCGGGCGTTGAATTACTGGGACGGTTTCTGTGACATGATTTATAACAACGACTACCAGGGGATCAGGCGGCGCTTGACTTACAAGGCTCATAGAGAAAACAGGGGTTTCGGTGAATCAAAGGGTGGTTCTTTATACTGACGGAGCTTGCCGGGGTAACGGCAGTCAGGAAGCCCAGGCGGCTATAGCCGGTCGTATTCTCGACCAAAACGGGCGTGAACTGGAACGGTTCGGCCAGGCTATTGGTCTGGCTACCAACAACCAGGCTGAATACCGAGCTTTGATTAAGGACTTGGGGTTGGCCAAAAAGCACACCACCGAGCGTGTGGACTGTTTCAGCGACAGTCAGCTTGTGATCGTCAGATGAACGAAGCCTGGAAGGTGAATAAGAAGCTCAGACCGCTGTGGATCAAGGCCGCCGGACTGGAAAATGACTTTGAGAAAGTGACTTACAATCACGTTCGCCGCAGCGATCCCGGGATCGAAGCAGTCGACTCCCTTGCGAATGAAGCGCTGGATGGCAGGCCACAGATAGCGTGAAGAATGCCCTTGTGGCGCAGAATGCTGCCTATCAGAGCGCGTTTATCGTCTGTGATTTCTTTACACCTGTCACTGCCGACGCCTGGGTCAAGCTGGTTTGGCCACGGCCACCTGAAACGAAAACCGCCCTGTGTATGTGCTCGGCGGTCCGAGGCTTTGCAGGGCGCAGATTAGCTCGGAACTTTTCGGGGGTGTGTATATATAAATCCATGTGATCCAAACAGTAGAGCAGGTTTTGGAAGGTTTCCAAAGACGCGGTGATCAAGTCAGGCGGTTGGGACGAAGATACGGATGGTAGGGAGAAAGTGTTCCAATTTAGTTAGTTGCCCCCCCGCTTTGAACCCCCATTTCGGTTGTCAGATATCCATTTTGAAGTAATCTGCCACCAGCCAAAAAGTTCCACAGTCGTCCTGCTGGTGTACGATTCTGCAGATTCCTTTTGGCAGAATCGAGCTGAGCT
>Ga0315543_1001739_pt1 | contig 22805 bp, 15 predicted proteins | sample SalMarSW160210MG_2_FD_203098 | JGI IMG/M metagenome (GOLD analysis project Ga0315543, IMG submission 203098) | Salt marsh sediment microbial communities from the Plum Island Ecosystem LTER, Massachusetts, United States - Salt Marsh Sediment SW1601-210 ...
ACTTGAACTGCATCCTGAAAAGACTCGTTTGGTCTATTGCAACCGAAAAGGCAGGCGTAAGAAAGGGGAGGCCAAAACTCAGCAGTTCGATTTCCTTGGGTATACTTTCCGTCCCCGTAAACTGATTACCAAAGATGGGAAAATCATGTTCGGTTTTAGTCCCTCGATCAGCCGTAAATCGACCCGTAGCATTGTTGCCACTTGTCGTAAACTGGGTTTTCATCGCTGGACACACCTGGATATCCATCAGCTGTCAAAAGCGTTGGCATCAAAAATCAGGGGGTGGTTGTATTACTACGGGAAGTTTCATTGTTCGGCACTTAAACAAGCTTTCAGGTTAGTGAACCGCAGACTGGTTAAGTGGGCATTTAACAAGTATAAACGCTTTAAGAGAACTAAATCCCTTCGTACGGCAAGGCTCTGGCTGAGACAGGTTTCAAAGAATTTTGCTTACCTGTTTCCCCATTGGTTGCTCGGATTTACGCCTTAGGTTGATTACGAAGAGCCGTATGAATCGAGAGGTTCACGTACGGTTCTGTGAGAGGTTTAGGGGTGAGACTCCCCTTTACCTACTCGACTTTATTTTATCGGTGCATATTTAAAATTCTTAAATCTTACTTTTCCATCTCCCATAGACACCAATCCTATGCGTAAACTTAAAAAGTCACTAAGTACATTGTGATGATAGGAAGATACCTCAAGAGAATTTTCTATTTTAATCCAGTTTTCTCCATCAATACTGTAATACATATCTACTGTATTATTAATATTTTTAAGTCGCAGGTAAACATGATTGTTGATTACATTTTTTTCCGTTGGGAATTGCCAGCCTCTTAAATTTGCTAAAATGTTTTTGTTGTCTGCCAGTATTCCTGAATATATCTTATGACTATAAAAAAGCACTAACCCACCAATGGCATCTCCCTCAATATCAAGTTCTACCTGTGCTGAATATGAATGGTTTGACGGCATGCAAAGTAGTGGTGAACACTCAGCTACAGAATTTCCTGTGGCATTAATAACTATGCTATTATCGACAAAATGGAATCTACTTGTATCATACTCACCAAAAAATTTCCAATTTGGTTTTAAGGTTTTACATTTAAAGTTGTCATCTAAGGAGAACACTTCATGTGTATCAATTCCTGCAAGTTTAATAATTGGTTCATCAATTTTAATGTTTTCTGGAATCTTATACCATCCATTATTTGTCCATTCAATAGGCGTAAGTAAAGTTTGACGTCCCATGTTATAATGTCCGTTTTCATATCCGTGAAATATCATCCACCATTCACCAATCGCATCTTTGAATACTGTTCCATGTCCTACAGACAACCATTTATCAGAATTATCCTTTGCCCGAATAATAGGATTGTATGGAGAATTCACCCATGGTCCTAAAGGTGACTTGGAACGTGCCGAAATTACCATATGACCAGTTGCAGGACCAGCAGTACCACCTTCTGCTACTGTCAGATAATAATAATCACCTCGCTTGAAAAGTTTTGGGCCTTCCAAACAAAAACATTCAATCGTCCAATCTCTCGGGATTGGCCACCCATCATAAGTATGATTGAGCTCTCCAACTACTGAAAGGCCGTCTTCAGATAAAGGCACATAACCTCCACTGCTAAAATATAAATACCGATTACCTTCTTTGTCTACTAAATGTCCCGGGTCGATATTTCCCACTTTTAAATCAATCGGGTCGCTCCAAGGCCCACCAATTGAATCTGAAACTACAACATAATTTGTGTTATTGGCTGGAAAATAAATATAGTATTTATTATTGTATTTTACTAAATCAGGAGCCCAAACCGAACCTACATATTTTGTCAATGCACTCGTAACAGGAGTCCAATTAATCAAGTCTTTTGAATGCCAAATAGTCAATCCGGGATAATATTCAAAAGATGAATGTACTACATAATAATCGTTGCCATCAACCAAAAGACTTGGGTCTGGATAATCTCCAGAAAAAACAGGATTTATAAAAAATTCAGCATTTGTAAAGCTTGTATCAGTTTGATATTGTGCATTTAATATCAAACATGCAATTGATAGAAATAGTGTTATAAATGTTTTCTTCATATCTTATAATTATTTCTCATAAATGTAATGGTTTTTGTGTCAAGTCTCTATGTTGAATTTCTGCTGTTAAATGTGTGCTAACTAGTTTATATATGTAACAAACTTACATCTATTCTGCTCTTAGCTGCCATATTGTGTACCTTTTGTACAGATCTGATTTTATTACATCCATTGTTATTATATATTCCACCACAAGTTAAAAAATAACCCTAATCCGGCCATAAGTTATTGATAATTAATTGCCTTGGGTACAGAGTAGTCAAAGACTACCTTATAGAAACGGCGTAGTCCGGAGACAACCGTTGGGGAACAAGTCGCAGACCTGCCTGCTGCAGGCAGGCTTGCGCCATGTGTGGAAGTAATATTTGTTAGTTGCTAAGTATAATTTACCACACGATGCAACCGAATCCCGATTTATCGGGATGAGCTCGACGAAGTCAATCGTGCGGTAGCGGGGGAAATACCGGGTACTACCAGACACCATTGATATCAGGCTTTGCAAGAATTACATGAACTAAAATAGGTTGAAAGATCATTAACGCTCCATCAATGAGTCCTAATATTAGTCCAAGTTTAATATTGAAAAAAAGTAATACTATTCCAAGAACAAGCAAACCTGCAAACACAGGAACTACAATAGCTCCTATACCTCCCATATCAAGCATATGGGGAATCTCACGGACGATTTTGTGCATAAGCTGAATTAACATAATGGCAATTACAGCTTGAATATAAATTGAAAACCTAACTCCTTTATTTCTTTCATTTTATCTTATTTCTTTTTATTTTTTCGAAAATATAATATTTCCCATTTTTATCTTTTAATTTCAACGGACCATTATCTGTCATTAGTTTTTCCATATCTTCTGTCTTAATTTTTTTTCTTGAATATATATTTATACCTAAACCACTTTTAACGGAAATAATTCCTCCTATTCTTAATACTCTATATAATTCTTTAATTAAAACAGGACGATTTTTAATCATCGGGAGTATATTATATAATAAAACAATATCTACCGATTTATCTGGAAGTGTAGTATCTAAATTTGAAATAATTGTATCTATATTTACCAATTCTTTTTTCCTTATTTTCTTCTCTACAGTTTCAATAGCTAAGGGATGGATATCTAAAGCATATACCTTGCCTTTCTCTCCAACTATCTCTGAAGCAGGTATTGTATTAAATCCTATACCACAACCATAATCCAAAATTATATTTCCGTTTTTAATTCCGGTTAATAAAACTTCATACTTTTTATTGCGGAAGATTCCTCGTATTCTCATAACTATTGTCATCATCCTAAAAATGAAATTTGTCATTGGTTTGTCTTTTATCACTTTTGCATCCTCCATTTCAGGATCATAAACCGATTTTCTTGTTGCTTTTATTCTAAATTCCATCCCAAGTTAAAAAATAACCCTAATCCGGCCATAAGTTGTTGATAATTAATTGTCTTGGGTACAGAGTAGTCAACGACTGCCTTTTGCCTGTGACATAGTCCGGAGACAACGCCCAGCTGGGGGGATTTGGCGTTATTTTTGAGTTACTAATAAATATTCTTAGCATTTGTACAAAACATCTTTAATATTTATTAATGTTAAATGTATAACAAATCAATAAATTAAAAAGGAGGTGCTATCATGAGTTGTAAAAAAAATAGGTCTGATGATACTCTGTACAAAGTGTATAAAAAGGACGGTTCTACTGAACAGATTCGTCACCCTCGTTCATGTGGATGTGATCCAAGTAAACTAGCTGGAGAATCGAAATGGTGGGGAAGAAAAATCAAGGTAGATTGGGATGACGTTGTCAGTATTAATGAGCAAGATTAAATCCTTCTCTCATTTTGTTCAGTGAAAATTAATGCAATCGTGCGGTAGCGGGAAAAACTGTTTTGAACATTGAACAGAGTTATTGTATTGACAACCAACAACAAAATCTCCTCCTTCAATAGCTGCCAATACAATTTCTTCAATAACTTTACCATGAAATAGCTACGATTTAATCACCTAATGTTTGTTTAAATCGTAGCTATTTCTTTCGTATACCATAAACCAATTAATCTATGATTATCAGTTTTAGAATATTACTTTGAGTATTTGTTTTAACCTGTACGAGGTAGATATTATTCTCATTAAGATCTTCACGATATATGATCTCACGGTATATTCCGGGTGATACATTTTTATTTTCAACGGAGTATATCATTTTACCTGTAATGTCAATAATATTTATTGTGATATCCGTGTAGTTATCTACAGTATATTCAATAATGCCTGAAGTAGCTATAGGATTAGGATAAATAGTAACTTTCAGACTGTTATCAGTAAGTGGTTCATCAATTCCGGTAACAGATTTCGTATTAATGAAAGTTACTTTAAATATACCACCTTCATTTGCAGCAATATTTAACGTTCTGGTATCCCTGTTAAAATTATCAAAAGCAATACCATCCAGTTCTACTTCATCAATCTTAAGGTAATTATCTTCAATAGCCAGTGGATACAGACTTACCTCTTGTGCTTGATCACTTGCGTCAATAAAGTAATATAATTCAACGGGTTCTTGTTTATAAAATAAGTTTCCATACAAATATACATAGTATACCAATTCAGTTGAATGATATCCTGCTTTATCGTAAGATCCCTTATCCATTAAACCTGGATTACCCTGTCTATCAGTCATCATATATACTTCACCGTATTCAGTATCTACAAAATTATTCATAAAGAAATCGATAGAACCATCGGCAACTTCAATAAACCTGTTTTTATCATCCTCATCATTGCTGACGTAATAATTCATGATACCGCTTGTGTATGCCTGCTCAGTTTCCCAGAACAATTTATAAGTAGTATTAATAGAACCATCAGACCAGTCATAAGCTGAATAAGGCGCTCCATAATAATAATCATAAGCCCCGTTATCCAACATATCGTACATTAACTCTTTAGCTGCTTCACGATATCGTTCTTGTGGATTTACAAGGAATGCTCTTGCCAGGCACCATGCCGTTTTAAACATATGACCAATATACCCATCACTACCTGGTTGTACCTCCCAGTCGCTGTTGTATAAATCAGGAAAACCAATTGCTGCCGATTCCATCCCAGGTATCATGTGTTCTTCAATATTATTAGCCAATTGTTCCAGCCTTGTATAGAAGAAAGGATCTTTTGTTAACAGGTACATATATAATCCGTGAGTTGTAATTCCGTCTACTGTTGCCGTAAAACCTTTTCCGCTGGGATTACTCCAATCGAGATCTGCTATATCATAATATCCATAATAATTCTCTCTGTCATCCCACATGTTTTCGTTGATAATATTTAATGAATTATTTAGCATTTCCCAGTGTACATGTTCATTGAAAGCATTTCCTGATATTTCCTGATTACTAAAACGTGCTCCTGCAGTTGCATCAGCCATGGCAACCATACCCAAATTGGCATAGTGTTGAAAAAATATATCTATGTATGTATTTGTTTCCGATATTTCTCCATTGGCATCAACACTTCTATACCAGACACCATTTGTTTCATTCCATAAATAATTGTACATAAATTGTAAAGCACTATTAGCATAACTTAAATAAGCCGTGTCGCCGGTTACCATAAAGGCACGGGCAAATGCATAAGCATTTTGTGTTTGACTAATCATTGTTTTAATATCATCTGTTGGATTTCCTTCCTGATCAACATTAGTAAAAAACCCCCCATACTCTGAATCATAAGCAGTTTTCCAGAAATCGGCCCAGTTGCTGACAAATGGTTTGGCCAAATCAGGATTTTTTAAATACATGCTTTTAACAGTATATGGCCCGGAAGGAGCCTCTTCTTTAGTAACTGTTACAACCCAGTCTTGAGCAATGGTATAGTTATTTTCCTGATCAATATATCTAACGTTATATGTTACCGGATTAGTAAAATCTTGTTGGCCTCCAGAATACTGAATTTCATTATCAACAATATAATCGATATTACTTGCTTTAATAAAATTTGTAGTGAGGTTTGTTACCGAAGTATTTGGATGCACTTTTATTTCTATAGTATGATTATCATTATTAATTACCGTGGGTTCAATTTGACCTTCAACAGTAAAGTATACAATATCAGTAGGATCATAAATACTCCAGGTAATATCGGTATATTCAAAATTCTTCCATTCGATATAATACGTTTTACCTGCCTCCAGTTGAAGGGCAATACCATTTTTATCAACATTAATACAACCAGAAGTTTCAAAATAATTGCATTCACAGTCGCAATCTTCTTTAATGAATAAATCGGCATATTGTTCTTCGTCTTGAATACTTCCAATTACTTTGTATTCATTTTCAGCAGGTGTGTACTTGTACCAGTAGTCATTTTTTTCAGATGGGACAACATATTTTACTCCTTTATCTACCTGTATACTTGAATCGCATATTTCTCCAGCCGTAAAATCTCTTTCACTTATTGTCCATTTTGCAGATGTAACATCATTCTTATGATAAAGATTTATATAATAATGACTTCCCGAATCAGCGGGGAACTCTAAAAATTTACAGTCAGAACAATTATTATCCCAAATCATCCAGTCCGGAGTATACATTTGCACGGTGTCTTTATGAACAATTATCGCGCGAATATCCCAGGTTCCATTTCCAAACCCACAAGTTGAGATTGTAATCATTTTATTCATATCAGCTTCAAATTTATACCAGGTTTCCGTTGAATTATTAATTGATGATAATTCAATAGTGTCATTTATTTCAACAGGAATTGCTAATTGATGAAACTCGCCGGGTTCCGGATTATATTCAATTAAATACCAGTTGTACGTTGGTTGTTCTGTATTCTCATAAAGAGTCCAACGTATATAGTACCGCATTGAAGAATCTACGGGTATAACCAATTGTATCTGATTATCACAGAAATAGTAATTTGCACTAATCCCATCTTCCAAACTATCATAAACCATGACTTCGGTATCAAGCCCTGTAAGACCACAATTCCCAATGGCTACATAACCATTAAAATCAGGTGTAAAATGATAATACTGATCAGTTACACTGGCATCTGCAATATTATTCGTATCAAAGGATGCCTGAACTGCTGTTTCGAATGATGTGCCTCCTTGAGCTGAAATATAACTACATATCGAAAATGTAATTAATATACTTATCAATAACTGTTTAATTTGTTTCATAATTATTTGTATTTAAGATTATTAAATACATGATTTTCATACTTTTTTATTTTATTTTGCCCAAAAGTTATCGAATTTTGCACATATGCAACCATAATTTACTCATTATTATATGACGCTTTGATTCAATAAATCCCTTTTATGATTTAATTTTTAATATTCCTGTTATTTATAAATATTTTCCTAACGGTTCTCCTGTATAGTGTCATTTGACGCTTTAAATGTATTAAATTTTCCGACAGCAGTATGTTTATAAATTGTAACTATGTTAAATGTTTGCAGCGCCTGCCAAATGCACTATACACGATGTTGGCAACCGTTAATTATATTCATTATGTATACTAAATTCCCCCCATGGATATTGTTTTCTTATCAAACAAAAAGAGCCATCTATATCTTTGGTCAGGTCAATCTCAAAAATTAATTGTTCTTGTTCTCCTATATACGGCTCAATAAATCTAACTTGATACTTTTTTGAAGTAACTCCATTTAGCTCTATATTCAAATCATATAGACAATTGCATTTACATAAAGCTGCTGCTTCGAATTCTTTTATTATGATTGTATCACTATTTAATTTGACATCACAATATAGACTGTCGGGACAACAATTAAATCCTGAATTTATGTGTTTAATTGTCAGCTTATTGCTAGAATTATCGTATGAATATTCAATACATGATAAAGTATCAGGAGTATTTATTGTACTAGTCCCTGATTTAAAATCACTTTTGCAGGTCGAGTTTTTTATTAATTTTCCACTTAAATCGAGTTGGTTAGTATTGTCGTTCCCTTTTTCACAGCCAATAAAACCAATAAAAAAGAAAATCAAGATTAAACTAATTGTTGTCTTCATATCAATGTCTTTTAGTTTTATCATAAGATGCTTTAAAATCATAATACGTTGCGTTGGAATCTTTTTGTATCGTACTGATTTAGGTTTACACTTTTTTGAAGGGTAATATTCAAATATAACTTTTGGTTTTTATCCAGAGGTACACCTCTGGATAAAATTCACTTGTTCCATTTTTTTAGTTCGTATTTTCCGATTCGATGGGCTTCCTAGGGAGTCATCATCTGACAGCTCAAATGAGGTCTTTCATAGTTGTAAATCTTAGAATACGGGGGGTAGTCAAAGACTGTCTTTTGGGAACAGAGTCGTCCGGAGACAACCTTGTAGGAGAGTAATGTTTGTTAGTTGCTGAGTATACTTTGCCACACGATGCAACCGAATCCCGATTTATCGGGATGAGCTCGACGAAGTCAATCGTGCGGTAGCGGGACTCTTTCATAGTGTATAAAGAGATAATGTAATCTCATCGTAAATATCCATAAATCATACTGTTTGTATAGATAAAATCTCCAGTGAATTTTATTTATTAATTGTTATCTCTGCATAATTTTCCAGGCGATCCCTGAGTATTTTAGACGTTATACCCCTGGAGACAAGCCATTTTTCAAAGTTGGGATCGCGATTCATCAATTCGACAAATTGTTCCGCGCTATTTGCCGACAGCGTATAATCTTTAAATTTTTCTGCAACATTTCCGGAAAGATCTGCGTTAATATCGAGAATCTTAACCGGTGATTCGTTTGAAAAGTCAAATGAATCAAATGAAACATAACGAATATCTTTGCCAGCTGACGTCCGGAAAAAAACTTTTAACCGCTTTATATCACATACAATCGACCATTGTGTCCATTTCGTTTGATCTATTACTGCTTCTACCTGCCTGAGAATATCAAATCCGTAGTCTATTATATTAGGTGAAACTGAATTCTTGTAGTTCTTTAGCATATATGCTGCCTTAACAAACCTGCTATTGATATCGGTTTTATCGGAAATAGGAATTTTTTTATCTCCACCAAAACCTTCATACGTTTTAAGTGTGTCAAGTTCCTGAGAATACTCAGTATTCATCAGTGCGTTAACTGGCAGGCTTTCTCCGGAATGGACAGCCGGTTCTCCGTCAATATATTCAATAACCGCGCACCTGCCAGTGCTGTCACAGGTAAAAAAATGCCATCCCCATCCGTCCAGCGCTATTTCAGAAGTGCTCTTTATTACCTGATCGACAGATTCGAAATTATCTAACACGTACTGCATCCACTGTGCCATAAAAAGCTTTGGAAGTGAATCGTTTTCAATAAATTTTGTTTTTCCAAGACTCATTTCCCAGATACATAATCCGGATTCATTCATACCGCCATCCGGAAAATCTCTTGCTATAGGATTGACCGTTATAGAACCGTACTTCGAAGTCCAGGTTATTTCGGGCGTCTTTCTTTTTTCTGATGAAGTGAGCTCATCCCATGAACGACCTGTTTTATACACATTCCTTTTATTGACCACAACGATACCTTTAATAACCATTTGCATATCAAGATTATGGCCAAAGATCTGTTCGGAATCATGTTTCAGCATAAATGTTGAACATGAAAAACCGCTCTGAGAAAGAATACCCGCTGGGGAAAAAAAACAAACTAACAAACTTACTATAAACCAATTAATTGAATTCTTCATTGCATTTTCTCCTTTATAAAAGATGATAGATTTTATTAAATTAACAATTGTTGCATCAACAACTACATGATAATTCAGTGCATACCCTGTTCATACAAGCTGCGTGATCTTAAAATACAGGTGGAGAATGATTGGTCTCATTTTATCTTTTTAGCAGAAAAAATCATCTTTTCCCCTTCATAATATGCAACCATCTTTGCTATCCTATCTGTATCATTTTTAAGAAATTCAATGTTAATATCCAAATATTCAAAAAAGAATTTATTTTGCGCTTGAGGATATAAAATATGCGGAGCTTCATTATTTTTCATTAGTTTTAAAATGCCGGGTTCTCTGGTCAAAGTGAAAAGATCTCCGTCTGTGCTTTCATACGTTCCGACATACTGCTCTAGAATTTCATCGGACAGAGTTACTATTTCAGGATTATCAGAATTCTTGAATATATGATTTAATAGAATTTCCCCTATATCAAGTGATTCCTTAATAACATTCAAATAAACATTCTGGCCATTATCTCCATTGGTTAAAACGACTATGCCTCGCTTTGATTTCGGCAGGAATACAGCCTGAGTTCTTACACCGCGATCCGAACCGTAATGCTCCAAAGCATACTCTTCTTCAGGCAGGTCTCTTACTACACCCCAACATAATCCCTGATCATAATGTGTTTTTCTCCTGACCTGGGTGCCTATCATATCATTAAAAAGGTCCGCGGAAAGCCCCGCTCCATTCATCACATCAATTCCGAATTTACAATAATCTTCGACTGTCGTAAGTAAACTAGCACCGGCATTTACACCTCTCTCCTTCGATGTTGCCTGTTCATGCAGGTTCCCTTCAGCATCGTGCCAGAAAGCAAATCTTGATTCATCCATATTTTTATCCCAGTAAAAACGGGTGTCCTTCATGCCGAGTGGTTTAAACAACACTGAATCGGACAATTGTACCAATGATCTTTTAAACTTGTTTTCCAGAGCATGTGCTAAATACACTAAGCCTTCTCCCGAATAATTATAATCTGTTCCCGGCTCAAAATCAAAGGCCAGTTTTTTCGTTGGATGCATCCAGCGCCAGTTAGGAAAGCCTGTCTGGTGACTTAGTACGTGGCGTGTGGTCAGTTTTTTATGCAGAGGATCATTTGCAACTTCCGGATCAACCCAATAATGAAAAAGGGGTTCGTCCAAATTCCACAGTCCAGCCTCAACTAATTTTAAAGTCAGCATTGCTACAACAGGTTTGGTCATGGAAGCTACATTAAAAATGGTGTTATCAGGTGCGGGAACACCTTTTTTGAGTTCTCCAAATATCTCTATATACTTGATTTTCCCATCTTCTATTATGCCAACTCCTACCGTCGGCACATGGTTTTCAGCCATCCATGCTGGTATTTTTTCCACAAAACTGAAATTCACTTTGGTGTTTATTTGTGCACTCAGTGAGATTTCAATTAAAAGAATCTGAAAAACAAATAGTAATAGATTCTTCATGATATTGTATTTATTAAATGCAATAAATGTAACCGAATGAATAAAACTATGTGTCACTATAATGTAATATGTTGTAAATAAATGTCATGAACAGTTTTATTTTTGAATATATCATATTGAAATCAAGTGACTAGTGCTTTTAAAATGTTTGCCAACTAGTTTATATATATACCAAACTTACAGATAATATATATAGCTGCTATATTCCGTACCTTTTGGTACAGATCTGATTTTATTATATCCATTGTTATTTTATATTCTGTTACAAGTTAAAAAACAATCCTCACACGACCATAAGTTGTCGGCAATTCGTTACCTTGGGTACAGAGTAGTCAAAGGCTGCCTTTTACCTGTGACGTAGTCCGGGGACAACCTTAGGGGCACAAGTCGCAGACCTGTCTGCTGCAGGCAGGCTTGCGCCATGTAGGGGAGTAGTATTTGTTAGTTGCCAAGTATACTTTACCACACGATGCAACCGAATCCCGATTTATCGGGATGAGCTCGACGAAGTCAATCGTGCGGTAGCGGGGAGCATAACAAAGTCAATACAAGAACTCGATATCTATATTCAGCCAAGGTATTAATGGTGACTATAACAATAAAAAAGCCCGAAATCATTACTATTGATTTCAGGCTTTTAACAAGGTCTCTCCAAAGAAAATTAGTGCATAATTATCGTTTTACGAATCTAACAGTAAGATTATCGTCTGTTCTCAACAAGTATATTCCCATTGGTAGAGTGGTAATATCAATACTTTCAATTGTATTACCACTTAATATTACAGAACCGGTAATATTGATTATCTGATAGTTAACAGGTGCGTTTAATCCGGTAATGGTTAACAAATCTGATGCAGGATTTGGAAATACCGACAACCTATTATTCTGAACAGATTGAACTGCACTCGGGCTGGTTTCTATCATATAGGCCACAGCATTTAAAAATATGGTTTTGGCATCATCATTACCGTTAAATGCCGACATAACATTGCCCTCTTCAGGGCAGTTGTCGCCTTCTACAACAAAGCCCAACCACATGCGAGCAGAACTTGCTACCGGAGCCAAAATATCGCCTCCATTATAAAATGATTCATCTTTACTCCATTCTGCAGCAATAATCCCGTTATCCGTTGGATCTTGTGCCAGGATAGTTCCATTTCCTGCATCTACAGGGGTTCCACCATCATCTATTAAAAATTTTTCATTTCGCGTGGTGCCGGGTTGAACTACTTCAAGAAATCCGGTGGAAACGTCAACACCATTGAAAATCTCATGACTCTGAACATCGGCAGGAATAGTAATACTGTCTGAAGCATGACATGATAATGCAGTAGAATTGATCCACCTCCACCGGCTATTACGCATGATCCATGGACTCAGTGATAGAAGAGGAGCTTCCACATCAGCCCATTGCTGCATAACAGCTTCAGCTTCTCCATGACCCGCCGTAGCACCGTTCCGACTGAAAATAACCAGGTCTGCTCCATTAACGGAATCCAGCTTTTCGGCCGTAAGTTCACCTGAATAATCCAATCCCCTCTTAACAGTGTAACTTGCTTCTGTTAAAATATCAAGTACACTCTGGTCGTCAGTGCCTGATCCTACCACCAAAATATAACCATTCTGGGCAGAAACACTCATCTGTATGCACAGATATGCTAATGTAAATAATTTGTAGAGTTTCTTTTTCATAGCAAAGAAATTAAGGGTTATTAGTATATCAAATCGAGTTTAACCATACAAGATCGGATATTACAATTAAAAACACAGGTACAAATGATACATCGATTGCAAAATTTGATACAAAGGCTGATTTTTTGATAATTACAGCTTTATGAAAAAGAAGTGAGTGGCGATTTTATAATTTGTTAGTAGTGATCAAGTATTCAGATGGCGACTTGCCATACTGCTCTTTAAAACATTTGGAAAAATATCCTGGTGTTGAGAAGCCCACGTTAAAAGCAATTTCAGTTATGTTGTATTGTCCAGTTTCGAGAAGTTTAATGGCCTTTTTTAACAGGGTTGATCGAATAAATTCAGTAGCTGTCTGGCCTGTGATAGCTTTAATTTTACGATAGACATTTGTCCGGCTCATTAAAAGGTGGGTCGCCAGATTTTCAACAGTAATACCACTGTTTGATGAATTTTTGTCGATGTACTCAATAATTTTTTCAAGGAATTTCTTATCTAAATCATTACTAAAACTTTCATTTGGAACCAGATAAATGTCCTGGCTGAAACGTTGGTATAGTTTGCGTCGAGTTTCAATGGTTTTATCAATAGTAACTATTAGATGCTGAACATCGAATGGTTTGGTTATATAAGCGTCTGCCCCGGTTTCAACACCCTCAATCACATCGGAGGTCGAAGCCATTGAAGTCAGCAATATTACCGGAATATGGCTGGTCGGCATTTCATTTTTAATGGTGTGACACAATTTAGTACCTGAAAGATTGGGCATGGCAATATCACTTAAAATTAAATCGGGAATTGAATCCCTGGCTATTTGCAGCGCCTCCATTCCATCAGCCGCTTGACGTATCTGGTACTTTGGAGAAAGAATTGATGCCAGATATTCCCTTAGTTCAACATTATCCTCAACAATCAACAATAAAGGAGAATGAGTTTTGGATATTATGGCATCGCCATTATTTTCTTCCGTATTTTTATTACTATATGATACAAAATATTCACCCGATTCATCCAAAAGTTCATTTTTATCAAAAAGCTCGTTTCCTAACGGAATTTTGAAGGTAAAACAAGTTTCTTTCCATTTCTGGCTTGTTACGCTAATATTACCATGATGCAGCTCGACTAAACTTTTTACCAACGCTAACCCAATACCTGTTCCTGTAATATTATTGTTTTCCTCTTCGGGACTTTGATAGAAGCGATCAAATATTTTATCGATGTATTGCTGAGAAATCCCTCTTCCGTTATCTGTTATAGAAATTGTCGCATATACTCGCCCGTTTTCAGTTTCCTGGTCAATTCTTAAAACAATATTGCCATTGTCCTGCGTAAATTTAAACGCATTCGAGAGCAAGTTACTTATGATTTTTTCCATTTTGCCTTTATCGACCCAGGCATCGAGTTTATTTAACATCGATTCGCAGCTGTAATTAATATTCCTACGTCTGGCCTCAGCGATAAACATCTTGTGAACTTCATCGATAAATTGGATCAAATCAACTTTTTGAACTTTCATTTTCAATTGTCCTTCACCTGATTTTGTAAAGTCCATGAGTTCATTTACCAAACCAAACAATTTATTGGCATTACGAAAGATTGTTTCGACACGCGTTTTAATAGTATTTTTCAATGATTCCTGGTTTAAAATTTCTTGTAAGGGAGCCAGTATTAAACTTAAGGGTGTACGAAACTCATGTGATACGTTGGCAAAAAAGCGGATTTTCATCCTGTTAAGCTCTTCGCTTTTTTCATGGTGTATTTTCTCCAATCGTAGTTTTTCGGCCTGATGCGATCTAATGATTAATAGTTTGATAAATCCCCATAGAATAAGAATAAAGCAAGTTATGTATAACAGGTATGCCAACTTTGTTTTCCAGAAAGGAGGAAGGACCGTAATTTCAAGTTCAATAGGATCCGGATTCCATATTCCTTCATTGTTCGAACCCATAACCTTAAAAGTATATTTTCCGGCATCAATATTTGTATAGGTTGCATATTTTTCCTTGTCGGTTTTTATCCATTCTTTATCGAAACCCTCGAGCATATAAGCATATTGATTTTTTATGGGATGTGTATAATTTAGTGCAACAAACTCGATCATAAATGATGTTTGTTTATGATTCAACGTTATTCGTTTGGTTTCGCTAATATTTTTGTTAAGCGGGGAACCTTCTGCACCAATTACAGCAGGGGTGTTAAATGTTTTAAAACCCGTAAAATAAACCGGAGGAATATATGTGTTTGGTTTAATGCTATCAGGAAAAAAGGAAATAAAACCGCTATTGTTCCCAAAGAAAAATTCACCCGTTTGGGTTTTTAAACATGCCCGTGGGTTAAAGCTATTTGAAAGAAGCCCATCATCAACTGAATAATTTTTGAATGTTTTTTTTTCAATATCAAATTTTGATATACCGCCATATGTACTTAACCACAAACAGTATTTTTCGTCTTCGACTATCCCGTTGATAGTATTATTTGGGAGCCCATTTTCTTTCCTGTAAATCGTAAATGTACCATTTTCTTTGTCTAGCAGGTTCAAACCATCATCGGTTCCTATCCAAATATTATTTTGGCTGTCTTCAAATATTGTTGCAATGTTGAAGCTACTTAAACTTTGAGGATCTGTAGTGTGTTGATACGCTTTAAATACCCTTTCTCCATTAATGGTCCGGATACTGATTAAACTGAATGAAACCCCAACCCATATAGTGTTTTCTGAATCCTGAAACAACGCCATTACAAATGCATCATCCGCTAATTGCGTTTTGGCAGAACTATCTACTATTTTTTTGAAATTATTATGTACTGAATCATACATGAGTAATCCATTTCGGGCAGTACCAGCCCAAATATAGCCTTCATTATCCTCCATAAGACAAAAAATACTACCTGGCCGGTTAAATGCCTCAAGCTCAAAGTTTTTAATTTTCTTTCCGGAATTATAATACACTTCAATGCCCCCTCCCCAGGTGGCTACCCATATCCTTTGCTTTGAATCGCATAAAACATCAATTACTGCCTTACTTGACAGTAGCGAATTGTCTATTTTATTTGTGAATTTTCGGGTAGTTAAATCAAAACTACTAATACCTCCACCGTCAGTTGCAATCCAAAGGTTTCCTTTATTATCTTCAGCAAATCCAACAACATTATTATTAACAAGGGTTTTTGAATTAAAAGGATTTCTTTGAAAAACCTCGAATTTTTCAATATTTTCGTTGATGAAATTTAACCCATGGTTATATGTGCCTATCCAAAGAATGCCAATGCTGTCCTGATAGAGTGCCCAAATAGAATTACTACTAATCCCTTGTAAGTTTCCATCTTCTGTTTTATACAACTTAAATTTGTTCGAATTTACAGGTAAAACATTAAGCCCTCCATTCTCGGTTCCAATCCACAAATTACCTTCGTTGTCACAAATAAGAGATAAGATATCGTTGGAACTTAAATTTCCGGGCAAATCGGATCCCTGAAAGTGTTGAATTTGCCAATCCTTACCTTTATCGACTATTTTATATAAACCATTTCCGTATGTGCCCGCCCATAGGTTATTCTCATGGTCGAAACAGATCCTTTTTACATGGCTGCTTTGTAATTCTGTGGCAAGTTTATTGTCGCTCTTAAAATGGATAAATCTTCCGGTTTCAATAGTAAACAGATCTAATCCATAGTTTGTGGCTAACCATATTTCATTGTTCTTACCCGAAATGATATTGCTGATATAATTTGTTGAAACAGATGCTGGATCTTTATCATTATGTGTATAAGTAAATAAACTATCATTTTTCGGATTATATACATAAATTCCCTGACCGGAAGATCCAATCCAGATATTGCCGTTTTTGTCCTCATATAAACAAGAAATGTATGAAAACCTGTTTCTTCCAATACCTTTAATGACTCTAAAATTATCCTTTTCCCTGTTGTAAATACAAACGCCTATGGTTGTCCCGATCCACAAATTATGGTTACTATCTTCAAGAAGTGCATTGATATTATTATTTACTAAACTGCTGGAATCATTTGGATTGTAAGCGTACAAAGTAAATTTGGTGCCATCATATTTGTTTAACCCTTCGCTGGTACCAAACCACATGAAGCCTTTATAATCCTTATGAATACACTTAACATGAGGATTAGAAAGACCATAATTTATGGATTGAAAATTAATCCTGTCATTTTGGCCAAGACATATATTATTACTTAAAATGATTATTAATAATATATGTAAAATGATCCGTGTAAATGTTGTGTAAGAATCCATGTTGACTAAAAATCTCCTACAAAATTATATTCTCATATCTGATTTTATTACATCCATCGTTATTATATATTCCACCACAAGTTAAAAAATAACCCTAACCCGGCCATAAGTTATTGATAATTAATTGTCTTGGGTACAGAGTAGTCAATGGTTGCCTTTTGGAAACGGCGTCGTCCGGAGACAATCTTAGGGGCACAAGTCGCAGACCTGCCTGCAGCAGGCAGGCTTGCGCCATGTGGGGGAGAGTAATATTTGTTAGTTGCTGAGTATACTTTACCACACGATGCAACCGAATCCCGATTTATCGGGATGAGCTCGACGAAGTCAATCGTGCGGTAGCGGGGGACTCACGAGATCGCTTCGCTAAGTTGTGATCGGTGACATAACACGCACCTACCTGACCAATCTCCCTGGTTGGCGCCGACCTGTAGTTCCTGATACAGGGCATATTTTTTGGTTTTCCATATAATAAATTGTAAATTGCCAATCATATCGGTAGTGGAAATCGAAGGCAGGCTAGGATTAATCCAATCAATCACCGGGGATTTCATTGAAAAATTGGCGTAATGAGATAGGGATTGAGGAACACTTAAAAACGGAAAACTATATTCTAAGTTTCGATAATATACTTCAATAAAACGTAAAATTTCAAGAGGTACAATTATGGAAAATATGAAAAGAAGGGAATTTCTAAAAAAAGGGGGGAAAGTACTATTAGTAACCTCTTCTTTCAGTGTTGTAGCTATACTGCCTGCCTGCGAAAAAAAAGATGATGATACTTTCAATGACGGATACTATTCTGACGGATACTATTCTGATGGGTATTATTCCTAAGGTTGCCACGTGCCGAAGATTGCTTTTTTAATTGATACAACCCTGGATTTCATTGGCGGAGCCGAACTCAGTAATCTGGCAATTATTCAAAAAGGGAATGATCTAGGCTTCGAGATAACACAGGATAATTTAGAGGATTATAAGGTTACCAAACACCTTATTAAAAGCTCTGATCTTGTTATCCTGAACGGACTTGTAAATTGTAACTATGAGTTCCGCCTGATTGATTGGTTAATTAAAAGCCGAAAGCCATATGTGCGCTGGGAACATGATTATGGTTTTTGTACAAGACGCTCTGTATATTGCTTTACGGATCCCAAACTGGGGAATTGTTGTAACGCCACCCGGTACCACGCCTACCAAAAGCTCTATGCGAATTCCTCCCTGAACATATTCAATTCTCCATTTCATCTGAAAATTCATCATGAATTTTATGGCAACGCTCTGGAACCTGCTTTGGTGCTTCCTCCACCTATCCGGGTTGACAAGATCAGGGTGAAAGATAAAAAGGAGGGAACTGTTGCTTTTGTTGGAAGGCTTAATAAAATGAAAGGAGCAGATGAATTTTATCAATATGTAGTATCTCAACCTGATGCTGCTTTTTTTATTTGTGGCGAAAATCAGATTCGAAAGAACCTCCCCGATAATGTTCATGTATTGGGCGAAATTCCTCATGAGGAAGTGCTGGAACTATTGGGATGGTGCCAGAAATTTTTTTTCAAACCTTTTTGGACAGAGCCAAGTGGTCGGGCAGCCATGGAAGCGTTCCTTTCCGGATGTCAAATGATAGTTAATAACCGGGTAGGAATCACCTCCTTCGATTTTTATCCCCACGATTTACCTAAGGCTAAGAATGCCGTGGCAGAATCTCCTGCATTATTCTGAGATCATATACGTAAAGTTCTTCAGAATCAACTATCATATAGTCCAAAAGTGTATCGAAAAGTACTGATCAAAAAAAGTTATGGGGGCATTGGTGATTATCTGTTAGCCCTTCCGGCACTAAAAAGAACGGCCGAAGTATATCCCAATGCTGAGGTTGCAGCTCCTGAAGCCATGGTTGAATTATTAAAAAATGCGAATGTTCTCCCCAATTTGATCTCTGATAAAGAAGCAGAAGGAAAGTGTATAAACGAAAAAAAATATGACAGGATTATTGATTTTTACAACTATCCCAGTAAAATCGGAAATGACGAGGGTCCAACCATCAGGCTGAAATACCCAACGTATCAACGAATTCCTCAACATGCCAGCAAACATTATATGGATGCGGCACTACGGTTGAGTAGCAAAATAGATACGCAGTGTGACGCCTATCCCTATCTTAACTTAGATACTTCTGAGTACCCTTTGATAAAAAACTATTTTACCATACATCAGGGTGCCGGCTTAAAAAAGAAATGCTGGTCAACGGAAAGTTTTTCAGAATTACTGGTCAGACTTCACAAAGTATTTCCTCATCTTACAGGGAAAATCATCATGGGGAAAAATGACCAAAAGCTTCTTATAGATGGATCAAATGGTTTGGAAACAGTGGTAGGGAAACCCTTACTTCAGGTGGCTAAGATCTTAAAAAATGCTGTTTTTCATGTAGGGAATGATTCCGGAATATCACACTTAGCGGGTGCTCTTAATACGCCTTTAGTGGTTATTCATGGACCCACCGGACCCGGGACATGGTCACCGTTAGCCTCCCAAAAAGAAGTGGTGTATGGTAAACGCGATTGTCATAAACCCTGTAATTATCATGAAGTTACTTCATGTACCAACCAGGTATGTCTTACCTCCATTACTGTGGATGAAGTGCTCGCTTCGATTATGAAACTGGTTAATCGAATGTATCATCATGACTTTGTTTTCCATGATGATACCAAAACCAATACTCCCATAGTATATTTAAATCCTTGTGTGGAAATTCGTAAAGAATCAGAGAATGAATTTGTTTTAAAAAATACAGTTAATGAAAAGACTCTGCTGGTTCATGGCAGTATCACTGAACTCTGTGACTTCCTGCAAGGGTTAAAGTCAGGGATAAATAGCAGCGAACTTCCCATCTCCAATAGGGATATTTTAAAAGTGCTAAAATTATTATATTCTGAAGAATTTGTATTTGTTATTCCATTAATGTTTGGATAGTTATAGTAAGGGAAAAGTAAAGTAACCCTTCGGCCACCTACATCTTTCACAAGATAGCTGAGCCCCTTATCTTAGCGTGAAAATATTTTCATGAATAAATCAGAACGTAAGAACGTACAGCAGCAAATGTTTGCCCTTATCAAGAAGTGGAATGGCAGCGGAATAAGTCAGAAAGAATTTTGCAACGATCATGATTTACCGATTCATATCTTTTATTATTGGCTCAGAAAATACAAACAAGCCAGTCCACCCTCAGAAAACGGGTTCCTGCCGATAGATGTTACCCCTGCAAAGCTCAGTGCGGATGGAGAACTTCAGATCCATTATCCTAACGGAGTTATGATTACTCTGGATAAGGCTGTCAGCACCTCGAGAATCAAGGCATTGATTAATGCCATTTGATCTGTATGTTTTCACTGACATCTTCATTTCGTTATTATCTGTATCTTGAACCTACCGACATGAGGAAAAGTTTTGATGGATTGAGTGGTCTGATCCAGGGCCGGCTTTACCGGAACCCAACCTCGGGTGAGGTATTCATTTTTATTAATCGTCGCAGAAACAAAGTAAAACTTCTCAGATGGGAACAGGGAGGATTTATTCTTTACTACAAGCGATTGGAAACCGGCACTTTTGAGCTTCCTGAATTTAAAAACGGTGCGCTTTCTTGTCAGATGAGCTGGACCACTTTGATGTTGATGGTTGAGGGAATATCAATTGAGAAATACAAGAAAAGGAAGCGATTTTTTATCAACAATCCGGTATTCAGTTCTTGATAAAAACCCCTGTAAATATTAGGGTTACAGAGATATTGTCACGATCTTGCATTCATGCAAAACGGGCAGGTCAATCATAATGAAAAAGGCGTATTTCTCACACATGAGGATTACAGCAAACTGGTTGATCTGGAAAATGTGAACAGGGAGCAGAATATTGAGATTACATATCTCAAACAAGAGCTTGCCCAACTCAAGCGGATGATTTTCGGTAGTAAGAGCGAAAGGTTTATACAGGGAGATCCGGGACAGTTATCACTGGATTTGGGTATAGAGCAGCAAGAAGCCCCGGAAGCAGAGACAGAAGAACTCACTTATACCCGCAAAAAATCCAAAGCAGAGAAAAAAGAATCACCCGTTCGCCTACCGCTTCCTTCACATCTACACAGAGAAGAACATATTATTGAACCTAATGAAGATATTACCGGGGCAAAGAAAATTGGTGAAGTGATTACCGAGATACTGGAATACACTCCCGGAAAGTTTTATGTAGAGAAGTTCATTCGCCTCAAGTATGCCTTACCCGAAGATAAAGGTATTGTTATCGGCGAGCTTCCCTCTTTTCCTATACCTAAAGGCAATGCCGGATCGGGACTTCTTTCTCATATTACAATCAGTAAATTTGTTGATCATCTACCATTCTTTCGGCAGGTTAAGCAGTTTAAGCGGGCGAATATTACTATTGCAGAATCCACCATCAGCGGATGGTTCTCAGCAACCTGCCGCTTATTGGAGCCACTTTATGAAAAGTTGATAGAAAAAACAGAACAAAGTAGTTACCTGATGGCCGATGAGACCCCCATTCCGGTACTGACCAAAGACAAACCAGGAGCAACGCATAAAGGTTATCACTGGGTGTATTACTCTCCTCTGGAAAAGCTTGTATGCTTCAATTACCGGAAAGGTCGTGGACGGGAGGGACCGGAAAAATTTTTGCAGTCATTTCAAGGGGCACTGCAAACTGATGGATATACTGCATATAACCAATTTAAAAACCGGCAAGGTATTACACTCCTAGCCTGTATGGCACATGCCAGAAGGAAGTTTGAACAGGCATTAGATAACGATCCTGAAAGGGCTGAGTATGTTATGAAAAAGATCTAGGAACTCTACAGCATTGAAAGAAATGCCCGGGAGCAGGATCTTTCATTCGATGAAAGAAAAAAGCTTCGTCAAAAGGAGTCTTTACCAATATTATCAGAACTGGAAAACTGGATGAGAAATCAACTATCCGAGGTGCTGCCTAAAAGTTCAATTGGTAAAGCAATCACCTACACACTTAAGCTATGGAAGCGATTGACCCGTTATACTGAAGATGGTCGCTGGGAAATAGATAATAATCCGGTTGAAAACAGTATTCGGCCTGTGGCTATAGGAAGGAAAAACTATTTGTTTGCCGGATCCCATGAAGGAGCAAAGCGTGCAGCTATGATGTACTCATTTCTGGGCACCTGCAAAATCAATGATGTGGAACCTTTTTCCTGGCTCAAAGATGTACTCACACGTATTCCTGATCATTCTATCCAAAGGCTAGATGAACTTCTCCCGGGGTATCAAGCCCCAATAATCGAATAATAATATTGTTTGCCAATCCAAATCGGGTAAGTCTCATGAGGTGTAGGTGGCCGAAGGGTTACCGCATGTCTACTGTTGAAAAAGTCGTAAAACTTTAACTATTAAAGCTTTACGACTAAGGTATTTTCACCTAAATTGGTGTTGCTTACAAAATACCAATATGAAAATACTAAATAGCTTTTCTATTTCCTCATTTGGAGGACTAAACTTTGTTGTAAAAGAGGCAATC
>Ga0315543_1001740_pt1 | contig 22803 bp, 12 predicted proteins | sample SalMarSW160210MG_2_FD_203098 | JGI IMG/M metagenome (GOLD analysis project Ga0315543, IMG submission 203098) | Salt marsh sediment microbial communities from the Plum Island Ecosystem LTER, Massachusetts, United States - Salt Marsh Sediment SW1601-210 ...
CTGCCCAGTCCCATGATTATGGCTCCCACCACCGCGCCAATGGTGGTGTTCATTGCCAGGTCTCGATAGGCACGTGCTCCTAGACCTCCAAGACCTCCCGCTACTGCACCGATGACAAGAAGGATGGCTCCGAGAAGTCCGAGAACCAACACGATCCAGGCCAGCACTTTGATTAGGGTGGCTACGATGCGCAACACGCGATACCTTTGTTCCATGAGGATAGCTCCTTTCATTGCTTATCAATAGATGGTGCCGTGGCTTCTGTCTGACTTGACTGGCATTATATCAGGGTTTTCTCTTTTTCACAACTTTCGTCTGGTGGTTGTACCTCTGTCTGCTCCTCTGGGGTTGCTTGATCCAGTTGCTGCAGGCCTTCTGCCACCCGTGCCTGGAGATGCTGTACCAGCAAGGTTAGAACAGCAATGACCAGCGGCAATTGCCAGTAGAAGTCGCCCTCGATGTAGTACCAGGCCACAGCAAGTGCTGTGGCCAGTAGAACTCGCAGGGCGAGGCTCTTCCATCTGCTTGTGGTGAACACTTGCCCTCCTGTCTGAGCGCATTGCCTACGCTCGCCATTATACCAAAGTTCCTGGTGCACCTGGCAGTGCACCACGGCAAATGAAGATAGGACGCCGCTGACCCGCGGCAGTGCAACTGCCGCTGAACATCAGGCACTGATTCACACCAAACGCTGCAACTGCGAGGGAACAGTGAACGAACACCATTATGCTCCAGGTGGCTTGCTGGCGGACGAGTTCGCCAGTACAATATGCCACTGAATGCCTCTCCGGAAAGTCAGCAGAGACAGCTCCTCGCGCCATGTCCTTGGCGCAGCCCAAGGGCAGCATCCACGGAGCGAAGTGGAGTGGGCACACTGTCGGACCACTGGGCGTGCCCCTTGCCATGCTCAGGATGCTACGCAAGGAGCCCAGCCTGCTGTTCTTCAGATAGGTTCTAAGAGCGTGTCTGAAATTAGCCGGAGTGCCGACTATGGGATACCGCCAAGCATGAAAATGTCATTGCGAGGTTTTCCATGACGCATCCGCGCCACTCATTGTGTAAGAACATCCGATCTGTCATTGCGACGAGCGCAGCGAGGACACTTGCACCTGCGCTGCAAGTGCAGGTGAGCAATCTCCACCTATGGCTGAGAGGGGATTGCTTGGCCCCACTCCGCTTCGCTTCGGGGACTCCCGTTGGTCGCTACACTCGCCCTGGGTCTTCCCCTGGGTCTTCCCCTGGGTCTTTGGCCCCAGGGACAAAGGTGGCCCCAGGGACAAAGGTGGCCCCAGGGACAAAGGTGGCCCAGGACCAAAGGCAATGACACGCGCGAAGGAGTTCTCAGACACCCTCTAAGTGAAAGGAGCGGTCATCTCGGTTGTCTGCTAAGCCTCTAAGCCGCTGGTTAAGACGAAATTGGGCTGGCCTGGTATTGGCCGTACTTCTACCGGTGGCGTTCAGCTTGCGTGTATACGGTCTCGATTGGGACCGGGGACTCTTCTTTCATCCGGACGAGCGCCAGATACTGATGGTCATCACGCGGCTATCGCTGCTGGACAATCTGCGCGTGATCCTGACTCCTGAAAGCACGCTCAATCCACGTTTCTTCGCTTACGGCTCTTTTCCCATTTATCTGCTGCGTCTGCTTTCTTGGCTCCTGGCGCTCTGGCGTGCAGAATGGGCTTCCATAACCCACTTTTACTTGCTTGGTCGGCTGCTCTCTGCGTTCTTTGACACAATCACAGTATACGCTGCATATCTCCTGGCTCGCAAGGTCTACGACCGGCGGGTTGCTGTCCTGACGGCAACCTTTGTCACTTTCACAGTGCTGCACATTCAGTTAGCTCACTTTTACACCGTGGACACGGTGCTTACCAGCGTTGTGCTGCTGACCATGAACAAGGCAGTAGACGTCGCACAAAGCGGGCGGCTCCGTGACGGTGCGCTGCTTGGCGTGTTGTTCGGGGTTGCTCTGGCTACGAAGGTGAGCGTACTGCCCCTGGCTGTTGTGGTACTGGTGGCCTGGGCTGCTTCTGCGTGGCACGTGCAGTCGGGCGAAGGCCGCGTTGCGCCCAAGCTGAGAACAGTGTGGCGCCAGGTGAGGCGCGGTGTGTTGCTGACCTTTAGCCTGACCATGCTTTGCTTTGTCCTGCTCGAGCCCTATGCCTTGATAGACTGGTACAGTTTTGGCCAGGGAGTGGTGCAGGAGGTCGCCATGTCTCAGGGGTGGGTTGACTTCCCATACACGCGCCAATACGCTGGCACCCTGCCGTATCTCTACCAGGCCAGGCAGATACTGCTGTTCGCCATGGGGCTCCCTTTGGGGCTGTTAGGTCTCAGCGGCCTGCTGTACCTGGGTCTTCGTTTGAGGCGAAAGCGTTCTCGCCGCGAAGTGGTACTGTTATCCTGGCCATTGCTCTACGCCCTCATGCAGGGCGCAGCATACGCCAAGTTCATGCGCTACACACTGCCGCTGTTGCCGTTCCTGTGCCTGGCCGGGGCAGCTATGTCGGTGAGAGCCTGGGACTCTGTAGAGGCGTCCGTGGCCACTCGAGGGAGAAGGCGGGCGGTCAGGTGTGGCTTAGGCGCGTTGCTTTGCATCGTGCTTGTCTCTACTGCTTTCTATGCCTTTGCTTTTCTCAGCATTTATGCGCAAGTGCACCCTTGGATGCAGGCCAGTTCGTGGCTTTGTCAGCACCTGCCTGAAGGCAGTACGGTGATGACTGAGTACTGGGACGATCCCCTCCCCGTACATTCTGCAGCCCAGGGCGGAGGATGCCCCAAGAAGTACGTCTTTTTCAGGCAGGATTTCTATGCGTCAGACGCGGATACCAAGCTGGAGCACTTGCTGAACGGCATCCAGGCCAGCGATTACATCGTGCTCTCCAGTGACAGGCTCTATGCTCCGATCACGCGCTTGGCAGAATGCTATCCGCTGTCCAGTCGCTACTATCAGGAACTCTTCGCCGAATGCCTGGGGTTCAAACTGGTTGCTGCACCTACTGTGTATCCACAACTGGCTGGCATCACTCTGCTGGATAATCCACGGGCTGGGCTGCCGCTAGCAACTCCGCCCTTGCTTGCCGCGAACAGACCGCGAGGGCTTGTTTTCGACCTGGGGCGAGCTGACGAGAGTTTCACCGTCTACGATCATCCTCAACCGTTGATCTTCGAGAAGGTCTTGCACTTGCCGCGCCACGAGTTGCAGGCGCTCCTCAAGCCCTGATCGATTTTTCAAACTCCCTCAGATTGAAGCAGTTTGACGCGGCTGCTATTATATGTTAGATTGCTATGGTGGTAGGTTGTCCTCGAAAACAAATCGCGGAGGAACGGATGAAGCCGATTTATCTGGATTATAATGCCACAACGCCGATTGCCCCGGAGGTCGTCGAAGCGATGCGCCCCTATTTGGAAGAACACTTTGGCAATCCTTCCAGCGCCCACTGGTATGGTGTTGAGGCCAAGCGTGCGGTGGAGCATGCCCGCCGCCAAGTGGCAGAACTGCTTCGCTGCCAGCCCTATGAAGTGATATTCACCAGTGGGGGGAGTGAGTCGAACAACTATGCCATTAAGGGCATTGCCTTCGCCTATCGGGAGAAAGGGAATCACATCATTACTTCCTCCATCGAGCACGATTCGGTGCTCGAGGTGTGCAAATACTTGGAAGAGAATGGGTTCAGGGTGACCTATCTCCCGGTGGATGAATATGGCCTGATTGACGTCGCCGGGGTGGAGAAGGCCATAACACGCCAGACGATCCTGATCAGCATCATGCACGCTAACAACGAGGTGGGGACGATACAGCCCATCGCCGAGATCGCCCGCATAGCACAACGGAACGGGATCATCGTGCACACCGATGCGGCCCAGTCCGTGGGCAAGATCCCCGTCCGGGTTGATGAGCTGGGGGTGGACCTTCTCTCCGTAGCCGGCCACAAGCTCTACGCCCCAAAGGGGGTCGGCGCCCTCTACATCCACTCCGGCGTCGGGTTGGCAAAGTTTGTCCATGGCGCTGGACAGGAGCAGGCCATGAGAGCTGGGACGGAGAACGTGCTGGAGGTCGTCGGCTTGGGCAAGGCGTGCGAAATCGCCAAACGCGATCTGGAAGAGAACGTCGCCCGGATGAGGGAGGCGCGGGACAGGCTGGACGCCGGCCTGAAAAGGGGGTTGCGGAACGTAAGGCTCAATGGCCATCCTGAGAAACGCCTTCCAAACACCCTAAGCGTGAGTTTCCTTGGGCTGGAGGCGAACACGCTCCTTTCCGAGCTCGAAGGGGTGGCCGCCTCGGCAGGCGCAGCCTGCCACGCGGACGAGGTAGACCTTTCCCACGTCCTCCGGGCTATGAATGTCCCTGTGGAATACGCCATGGGTACCGTTCGCTTCTCTACCGGCAGGATGACCACCGTGGAGGAGGTGGACAGGGCCGTGGAGATGATTGTCCAGGCCGTGAAACGCCTACAGCCCGAGGAAGCCTTGGCTTCCCCCATCCCTGTCACCCTGGCGGAGGTCAAGCTCACCCACTTCACCCATGGGCTCGGATGCGCCTGCAAGCTTCGCCCCCAGGCCCTGGAGAGCGTCCTGGCAGGTATGCCTATACCCGTGGACCCTAACGTGCTGGTGGGGACGGAGACCTGCGACGACGCTGCCGTGTATCGTTTGAATGACGATACGGCGCTGGTGCACACGGTGGACTTTTTCACGCCCATCGTGGACGACCCCTATCACTTTGGAGCGATCTCCGCCGCCAACTCACTGAGCGATATCTACGCAATGGGAGGGAGGCCACTGTGCGCCATCAACATTGTCGCCTTCCCCTCCAACCGCCTGCCGATGGAGGTTCTGCAAAGGATTCTCCAGGGGGCCCAGGATAAAGCGCAGGAGGCCGGAATCGCCATTATCGGCGGACACACGGTGGATGCCACTGAGCCCATGTTTGGCCTGGCGGTCGTGGGAATCGTTGACCCGAACCGTATCTTGACCAACTGCAATGCCCGGCCCGGCGATGCCATCATCCTGACCAAGCCCATCGGGGTTGGAATCATCTCCACCGCCGTGAAGCGCGGCCTGACGGAAGAAAAGACGGCCAATCTCGCTATCGAGATAATGAGCCAGCTCAATCGCGAGGCGGCGGAGGTGATGGTCAAATTCGGGGCGCACGCCTGTACCGACGTCACCGGGTTCGGCCTACTAGGGCATCTGCGATGGATGACGAAGTACAGCAGGGTTGATGCCGTCATCTATCTCGACAGGGTGCCCTCCATCAAAGAGGCCTGGCATCTCGCCGCTGCGGGAGTGGTCCCCGGCGGCACGCTCTCCAACCTCGATTTCGTCGCCGACGGCGTGGAGTGGGGCGAGAGCATCTCCCAAACCGCCAAACTCGTCCTCTGCGATGCCCAGACCTCGGGCGGGTTGCTGATCGCCGTTCCCTCGTCAAGGAAGGACGAGATGCTGCAGGCACTGCTGGAGAACGGCGTCGCCGATGCCACCTACATCGGCGATTTCACCGAGGCGGGGCCGGGAAAGATTGTCGTTCGATAGGTGTGACGTTAGGCCGCTCTCGAGGAGCAACTTGCGGGCTGCCAGAGAGTAGGCTTCATCGACAACTATGCCTTCCAGGGCAATCGAGCGGCCCGCAAGATAGGCTCCAACTCAGGTATGTGGGATCTCGTAGAAGCAGAGCGGTAGGCGAGCGCCGATGCACGTTGAAGGTGAAATACCGGTATTCAGATTCGGGTCTGCGTCAGACTTGAAGTTTTTGGTGAACTAGTTCCCATGTCTCGTTCCACCGCCGCCCAGGCAACGCACTTCACAGAAAGAGAATAACCTGAGCACCTTCGTGGCGACGTCAAAGATGCGATAGTCCCCGTCTCCAGTCAGTGCGCTTCGTTAGCCACGTGTCTGGCATACGACGCGGACTGTCGTCCGCTTGGAGCCTGTTTTTGCCCCCAATCTGTCGTGCAGCCTTCAGATTCTGGCTTCTTGCAGGGACATTAGCGACGTGGTATAATTGCCCGCAATGAAGAACTGGCGTCTATGGGTTGGCATCGTTGTAAGCTTGCTTTGCCTCTATCTGGCTGCCAGAGGCATTGATTTCCGCAGCCTGCTGGAGGCGCTCAGCGATGTGCACTATATTCTACTGTTGCCTGCATTTGGCATCCTGGTCTTTGGGATGCTGGCTCGTGCTTTTCGCTGGCGTCTCTTGTTCTATCCATTGTCGGGGCTGAAGATAGGCAGGCTGTTCAATGTCCTGAGCATTGGCTACCTGGTCAATAATGTGTCCCCTTTCAGGTTGGGGGATGTGTTGAAGGCCTATCTCTGCGCGGAGTTGCAGAGTGCTGCGCCAACTGTCACAGACGAGAGTCCCCCCTCGCACGGTGATTACACCAAAGAGACCAGCCAGCCTCTGCACGAAGCAGCGGAGCGACTGAGCGTAGTGCGTGCACTCTCCACAGTAGTCGTAGAGCGCGTTGCTGATACGCTGACCATTGTGTTTCTCCTGCTTCTGCTCATCCCTTCTATTCCCCTGCCCGCTGCCCTTGTCCGTCCGGCCTTGGGCATCGGCCTGCTAGCCATTGTGGCTGTCCTGTTCCTGGTTGTCATTGCCTCTCTAAAGGAGCAGAGTCTGGCGTTCCTTAATGGTCTGGTAGCGCGGTTTAGCTTCCTGGATCGGGATTGGCTCAGGCATGGTGTAGTATCGGCTGTTGATGGACTGGCGGCGCTTGGTTCGTGGCGGAGTGCCGTGGGGGTAGGGGGCTGGTCGCTGGCCGTCTGGCTCAGTGCGGCAGTGCAGTTCTACGTGGTGATGCGGGCTGCTGGTTTGGACCTGCCTTTCACAGCCGCGTTGATTGTGCTCTGCTTTACGTCGCTGGGCATGGTTGTGCCTTCCTCGCCCGGCTACGTAGGCGTATTTGAGTATCTCACCGTCATCTCTCTTTCTTTGTTTGGCGTGAGCAGGGATGTGGCGCTGGGTTACGCGCTGCTCTTACATGCTTTCAGCTATCTGGCCCTGGCAGTGCTGGGAATCAGCGCTGCCTGGATCGAGGGCTATTCGTATACACGCCTGCGCAATGTGCTGGCCCAAGTAGGGTCCAGGACTCATTCGACGTAATGCAAATGATCTACAGAGTACTGCGTCAATCGCTGAACTGAAGCACCTGTTCTCATACAGCAATTCGACCAAAGAGGTTTGACCATTGATGCACGAAGCAGTGAGGTGGAGACTGGCCTGGACTGTAAGTCCTCATGGTGCTGACATACTATGATCCTCACTGGACTGGTCTGACTGCTTATGCAAGACGCCTGGCAGAGGGGCTGGTGCGTCGTGGTCACCAAATTGCTGTGCTGACTTCCCAGTGTAGGAGAGAGCTGCCCAAGGAGGAGATGCACAACGGTGTACGCACTCCGCGTCCCAAGCGTTTGATGTGCATCAGCCGCAGGTGTTGTCGTCGTTCTATTAGGCATAGCTTCCTCGGTGACGTTGTCATGTGAGTGAACTGCACCTCTTCAGTGACATTTTACGTAACATGTACTGGAGTTTACCCAGATCTCGGGGCGTGGGAGTGCTTGTACACGAATAACGCGCCTTGTCCTCACGGCCCCTGTTTGCCCTGTCTTGCCTGTCCCGGCTGTGCCGACACAGACGGGGTCGCCAGGGCAAGGCGTCGACGTAGCCGGGGCAGGCATCAGGGACAGCCGAGACAGGGACAGAAACCGAATCCCGCGGATCATTCTTATGCCTTTCGTGGAAATCCGTGTAATCATGTGTACCATGATGCAGTTTTGGCTGAACTTGAGACACGTAAGGGTTGCTTAATCGCGCCTTTTATGGTATGATAGCCCCATCCGCTATCACTCATGGTGTGCTCCTTGCCCTGTGATAGCACTTAGGTCATGCGATGCATCAGCCCACCAAAGGAGTGTCCCGTGGCGAAAACTAATCGGCTTGAAGTTGCGCCGCTGATGCGGAGTCCCTTGCCAAGAGGGGCTTGCTGCTGTGTTGGCTCATCAGCGCGAGGAGGGGATTGCGCTCTTCCACTCCGCCTGAGGGGGGCGGGGCTCAGGCAAAAGACTCTGCGACCAAGAGGTGACATTTGATGAAGGCGCTTGTGACTGGTGGTGCTGGCTTCATCGGCTGCAACCTGGTGCATCGCCTGCTCAGCCAGGGACATGACGTGGTGGTGTTCGATAACCTCTGTCGCCAGGGGACCCCCGACAATGTGGCCTGGCTGCGGGAACGCCATGGGGCAGATGCCTTCCGCCTGGTGCAGGCCGACCTGCGCGACTACGCGGCTCTCCTGGAGGCGACGCGAGGCGCGATGCAGGTGTATCATCTGGCCGGCCAGACGGCAGTGACCACCTCGGTGACCAATCCGCGCGAGGACTTTGAGGCCAATGCCCTGGGCACTTTCAATGTCCTGGAAGCGGCTCGGCATGCCGCCAATGACCCCATTTTCCTTTTTGCATCCACCAACAAGGTATACGGCGCCATGGAGGGCCTGGAGGTCGTGGAGGATGCCACCCGCTACAGGTACCGTGACCTGCCGCAAGGGATCAGCGAGACCCGTCCTTTGGACTTCCATTCGCCCTACGGGTGCTCCAAGGGGGCTGCCGATCAGTACGTGCGGGACTACGCCCGCATCTACGGCCTGCGCACAGTGGTCCTCCGCCAATCGTGCATCTACGGCCCCCGGCAGATGGGCGTGGAGGACCAAGGTTGGGTTGCCTGGTTCGCCATCGCTGCCGTGACCGGCCAGCCCATTACTATCTACGGCGATGGCAAGCAGGTACGCGATGTCCTGTACATTGACGATCTGCTGGACGTCTTCGAGGCAGCCGTGGAGCGCATCGGCACATCGGCAGGACAGGTCTACAACATTGGCGGGGGAGTGGGACAGACCATCTCTGTGTGGGCGGAGTTCGGCCCTATGCTGGAGCAGCTCCTGCGGAGACGGATTGAAGTGAATTACGACGACTGGCGTCCAGGTGATCAGAAGATGTACGTGTCCAGCATCGTCAAGGCCCAGCGTGAACTTGGCTGGTCGCCGAAAGTAGGGGTGGCGGAAGGGGTGAGGAAGTTAGTGGACTGGATCCTGCAGAACCGCAAGCTGTTTGAGGTGTGAATGAAGATTCTGATTGCTCTGACGTACTACCGTCCTCACGTCAGCGGGCTGACTATCTACGTCCAGCGGTTAGCCGAGGCCATGGCCGCGCGGGGGCACGAAGTGACGGTGCTCACCTCTCGCTACGCTCGGGAGTTGCCTAGGGTAGAGGTGATGAACGGCGTCCGGGTGGTGCGCGTGCCCGTGGTTATGAGGGTCAGCAAGGGTGTGATCATGCCCACCTTTGCTTGGTGGGCGCTACGTCTCATCAGGGAGCACGAAGTGGTGAGTATCCACCTGCCCCAGTTCGAGGCCAGCCTTCTGAGTTTCCTCTGCCGCTGTGTCGTGGGCCGTCCCTGCTACATTACTTACCACTGCGACCTGCAGTTGCCGCCAGGTGCTTTCAACCGATTGGTGGGGGCCGTGGTCCACGTTGGGAACTATATGGCGGGGCTTTTCGCCGATGGCATTGTGGCCTACACCGAGGACTATGCCACCCATTCGCCGTACCTGTCCAGGTTCAAAGGTAAACTCAGTATCATTCACCCGCCAGTTGTCATCCCATCGGTAGATCCGGTAGCCTGTCAAGCCTTCAGAGATCGGTTGGGGCTCAATGACCAGCGAGTCATTGGGTTTGCAGCGCGCATCGCCGCTGAGAAGGGAGTCGAATATCTGCTGGGCGCTCTCCCCCACATCCTGTCAGAAGTGCCGAACGTCCGTATCCTCTTCGCCGGCGAATATCGGAATGTCGTTGGTGAGAATGCCTACTTCGCCAGGCTTCAGCCGCTGGTCGAGCAGAACCGGCCCTACCTTGCGTTCCTGGGCGTCCTTGACCCTCAGAAGATGTCCACCTTCTTTGCCAGTTGCGATGTGCTGGTGCTTTCGAGCATCAACTCCACGGAATCATTTGGCTTGGTTCAGGTGGAATCCATGCTTTGTGGGACGCCGGTGGTGGCTAGCGACCTGCCTGGTGTACGTCAACCGATCCGCCTGACCGGCATGGGGGAGGTTGTACCCGTTGAGGATGAGCGGGCCATCGCCGCCGCCATCCTCAAGGTGATCCGCAATCGCTCGTCCTATGTCAGACCACGCGAGGCTATTGCTGCTCTTTTTGACGTGCAGCAGACGGTGGCGGAATACGAGCAACTCTTCGGCAGTGCCTCAGGAAGACGATGATGAAGTACGTACGACAGCGGGCTAAGACTACTATCCTTCTCGTGTTGGCTGTGGGCCTAGCCTTCTGGGCGCAGCGGGCCGTGGCTGGCCACGTCTTCATCCTGGATGGCATCCTCGCATATGGGCTCAGCCTGGCCTGCTTCTTGTGGGCCTTGCGCGGAGACACAGCGGCTCACGTACGCCCAGCCTTGGATGTCCCAGAAAAGAAAGATCGATGGCTGCCCCTGTTGACCAGCCCGTGGCGGATCATCTTTGCCGGTATGAGCGGCCTCCTGGCCGCGGTGGCTTACAGCCGTTTCGGCGGCAACACCTTCCGACAGCAGAACGTTGTGCCCTGGCTGGGTTCAATCATTGCCTGCCTCCTGGCCTTCGGTGAGCTTCAACCGAGGTTGATGGAACGTTGGAAAGCTGCTCTGCGGAACTGGCGGCAGGGGATTCGGCTCTCTTGGCCCTTCCTGGCCCTGGTGGGCATCCTGGTGATGGGCGCGTTTCTGCGCTACTATCAATTGGATCTCATTCCAGCAGAGATGACCAGCGACCACGCCGAAAAGCTCCAGGACATCAAAGATGTCCTGGACGGCAAGCGGCCCATCTTTTTCACGCGTAACACGGGTCGGGAACCCTGGCAGTTCTACATGACCGCGGCCATCATCCAGATCCGCGGTTGGGGGGTCAGCCACCTGAGCCTGAAGTGGGGGACGGCTCTCATTGGCGTCCTCACTATCCTGGCTACCTACTTGATGGCCCGGGAGATGTTCGACGAGGAAATCGGTCTCTTGGCGGCGTTCTTTGTCGCGGCTTCCAAGTGGCACCTGGCCCTGAGCCGGTCCGCGCTCCGCTTCCCCTTCACGGCCCTGCCCTTGGCCATGACTCTCTATTTCTTGGTGCGGGGACTGAAACACGGACGCCGCAACGACTTCCTTTGGTGTGGGTTGATGATGGGCATTGGCCTGCACGGTTACACGCCCTTCCGCATGGCGTCGGCCGTGGTCGTGGCTATCATTGGCCTGCACCTGCTCTTCAAGGCCGGCCCGGGCTGGACCAACCGCAGGGCCTTGATCAAGAATGGCCTGCTGACCGCCGCCGTGGCTTTCCTCGTCTTCCTGCCCTTGATGCGTGTCTGGATGGACAACCCACGCATGTTCTGGTATCGGTCCTTGACGCGCGCCATTGATTGGGAGCGGGCTCTCCCCCAGGATGTCCTCCGTGTCTTCCTGGACAATCTGAAAAACAGCCTACTCATGTTCAACTGGAACGGCGATGTGGTTTGGATGACCAATATCCCTCACGATCCCAGTCTGGACATCGTCACTGGCGGGCTCTTCGTCCTGGGCGTAGCCTTCGCTATCTTCCGACTGATACGCTACCGTGACCTGATGAGCCTCTACCTGCTGCTGGCTACGGTGATCATGCTCCTGCCCTCCACGCTGAGCCTCGCCTTCCCGGCGGAGAATCCCAGTATCAGTCGTTCCGGCGGGGCTATTCCGACCACGTTCGTCCTGGTGGCCTTGGCGTTGGCTCTTCTGGCACGGCAGATCCGCGCATCCCTGGGGACGTGGCCCGGTAGGGTGGTGGCAGCACTGATTATTGGCTTGGTGCTTTGGGCAAACGTCCAACATACTTTCCGCTACTACTTTGGCCCCTTTGCCGAGCAATATCGGCAGTCGGCAGGAAACGCAACAGAGATGGCCCAGGCCATCCGTGGCTTCACGGAAACCCTGGGCACCCTGGATAACGTCTGTATGCCGGTATGGCCTCATTGGGTGGATGCCCGCAATGTCTCCATTGAGGTGGGTGATATCACCTGGGTCAGCACCTTGGGGTCAGTCGAGCAGTGCATACAGAGGACCGATCCGAACCAGAGCGCGCTTTTTGTGCTCCATCGCGAAGACAGGGGCTCCCTCATCACACTGAAGCAGACCTATCCCGATGGCCTTGCGTACCTCCATCCGTCAGCGATCCCGGGACGGGAGTTTGTGTTGTTCATATCGATGGGAACAGGACAGAGCGGACCGCGAGAATGACGTATGGCAGCTTATGACGAGAGCTATGTTCATTTCCAGCGTTTGACGGCCTCGGGGCGATTCTCGGTTGCCTGGTGGTCAGCCCGTTTCTATGCCCGATTAGTAAAGCGGTATGTGAAGAAGGGGCGGCTCCTGGAGCTTGGCTGTGCCTTTGGCCAAATCCTGGCCCTGTTGGCGAACGAGTTTGAGGTGCATGGCCTCGACATCTCGGAGTACGCCATCGGTGTTGCCAAGCAGAACGTGCCAGACGCCAGGCTCAATGTGGGCGACGCCAGCGCTTTGAGCGGTTATCCCGCCTGCTCTTTTGATGTGGTGCTCGCCAAGCACGTCCTGGAGCACCTGACTGATCCGGGTGGGGCGCTGCGCGAGTGCGCCCGGGTGCTGCGGCCTGGTGGCGTGTTGGTGTACGGCACGCCCAACGCCGATTCCCCGCTGCGGAGATGGAAGGGACAGAAGTGGATCGGAGTGATCGATCCTACCCATGTGTCGGTGCTGCCGCCGCAGGAGTGGCTGCGGCTGACAGCAATGGCAGGGCTGCGGGTGGCGAAGGCTTTCTGTGATGGCTTCTGGGACGTGCCGTATTTGCCAGTACTGCCAGCGGCTCTGCAACTGCCGCTCTTCGCGGGGCCAGCGGCACTCCAAGTGCTCAGTGGGGTACCGTTCATCCCCATCCCCTTCGGGGAGAGCCTTATCGTGATAGCGCGCAAGGAACCAGCCTGAGATCGCAGGACGGTGTCTGAAACGACTGGGACGCGCACAAGGCGCCCAATCATGGCCTTTTCATACAGTGTCTATGGAATAGAGAGAGAGGGTAGGGCCATGCGAGAGGTCTTGGTGAAGTGGCAGGATTTCCGCGGCACCAGGCTGGGGGAAGGCCTGGCCCGTTGGGGTGCTTTGGGTTGCCTGGTGCTTTCTTTGGGACTGGCCTATCTAGCCCAAGAGCGACTCGACCAGCGGAAGCCCCTGACCCCAGCTCTGATCGTCTATGGTCTGGCGATCCTGATCTTTGCCCTTCTCTTCTTTCGCCGGAGGCTGGAAGAGAAGCCGGTGACGATCGCGTCAACTGGTCTGCCGGTGTCCTGGGGGCTTTATTTGCTAGGGACGCTTGTGGGCATTTCCTCCTTCCTCGGGTTCGCAGGCAACCGCTTTCGCCTGATAGGGATAGTTCCCTGGCTGGTTGGACTGTTACTCTGCCTTGCCTCTCAGCGCCGAGGGTCTCCGGAATCGCCGGAGAGGCCAAAGCCAGAGTCTGTACCACTCGGTGAGCGACGCGGCCTGGTTCTCTCATGGGAGTGGCTGGCCCTGTTGGTCATTCTGGCTGTGGCCGTTTTTTTTCGCCTGTACAGGTTGGACGACATCCCGGCCGATATCGGCTGGGACATGCCACACAACTATTTCGATACGCAACGGATCTTGCGCGGGGAGTACCCAATCTTTTTCCCCGCCAATCAGGGCCGCGAGGGGATGTTCTTCTATCTGACTGCCCTGACCTCTCGCTTTGTGGGGCTAAGCTTCTTGAGCACCAAGCTCACCTCCGTCTGGGTGGGTTTGCTGACCATCCCCGTTTTTTACGTCGTCGCCCGATGGTTCTTTGGCCGGGAGGTCGGACTGTATGCGGCCTTGTTGCTGGCGGTGGGGCAGTGGCACGTGACGATGAGTCGCATGGGCTTTCGCGTGATCCTCACGCCACTCTTTGTCATCCTGGCCCTTTACTGCTTTGGCCGTGCCCTGAAGACACGCTCGCCTTTTCATTTTGGCTTGTTGGGCCTTGTTCTGGGCTTCAGCATGTATACCTACAAGGCGGCACCTTTTCTGTCCTTGGGCTTCGTGCTGGCCATGTTGCTCTATGCTCTGCTGCACGGGCAGGATTGGCGATTTATCCTAGTCGGGGCGGTGGTGACTCTGGGGATTGCGTGTATTGCCTACGTACCCATGGCCCGCTACGCATTCGAGAATCCCGCCAGCTACTTTGAGCGAGAGAGGGTGCAAGCCAATGCTGTTCAGGAGGGTATGACGGAGGGTGCTTCGCTACGGGATGTACTGGCCTACAATGTCGAGAGAGGCTTGCTGATGTTCAACTACATGGGCGATTCAGTAGCCAAGGTAAATATCCCCTTCCATCGACACCTGGGATTCGGGAGTGCCATCCTCTTCGCCCTGGGGCTCGGCTATCTGGTCTTCCGGTGGAACCAGGGCTACAACTTTGCGGTGCTGGTCTTTTGGTTTGCCATGTGTCTGCCGGCTATCCTGAGCATTGTCCCGTTCAAGGCGAGCCCTAGCTTATCGCACGGCTCTGGAGCGGTGGGGGTGGCGCTGCTTATCGCCGCGCTCCCGATAGCCCTGATACGCCGCTGGCTGCAGCAGATCGCAGCGACGCTGAAAGGCCGCCGGTTCTTCCTCTCCTTGCGTTTTGGGTCAGCCACGCGACCTTGGGCGAAGCGCTGGGAGTGCAAGGTAACTGCGCGCCTTCTGCCAGCCCTGGTGGTATTGGGATTGCTTTTGTGGGAGTCCGTGGGGGCTTACAACTACTACTTTAAGGAATTCGTGGCCGTGCTTCCGGATCGACAGAACTACTCATTCGCCAGGGAGATCGCCCGGACATTGGACGATTTCGCCGGCCAGGGGTCTGCCTACGTCAAGTTCTGGCCCCATTGGTATGACGGTTATGCTCTGCGCATGAACTTTCAGCGGCAGGGCGAAGACTGGGATGGGGAACTCTATGATCTGGACTTGGCCGAACCACCTCTCTCCACGGTACAAGGCAAAGTTCTCTTCGTGGTCCACCCCGATGATGAACACGCTCTGGCCCTGCTGAAGACCGCCTTCCCGCGTTGGGTTGCTTTGGAAGGCAGAGATTATCAGGGGAACTTGAGTTTCTTTGCCTTCTACAGTGAGCGGTGAGGATCAAGGGGGGATTCTTGACTGCCAAAGGCCATCTGCCAGCCATGGAGGTTAACTGATTATGGGGAAGCCCGAATTCTCTGTCCGGATCGGTTCTGAGGACAAGTTTGTGGAGGCCAGTTTCAGACTCCCGGGCAGTATCCGCCTGGACTACCGTCTCCTGGTGACCTTGCTGCTGATTCTGCTCGTCGGGGGGGGCTTTCGATTCATGGGCATCAACTGGGATCAGGGTCATCACCAGCATCCGGACGAGCGCTTCATTACCATGGTGGAGACGGCCATCTCCCTGCCCAAGAGCGTGGGCGAGTATTTCAACTCGGCAGAATCGCCCCTGAACCCCTACAATCGGGGGAACACCATGTTTGTCTACGGCACCCTTCCTCTTTTCCTGGTCCGCTACTTGGGTGATGGTCTGAACATGGCCGATTACGGCAAGATCAATGTGTTGGGGCGGGCCATCTCTGCCCTCTTTGACCTGGGGACAGTAGCCGTGCTTTTCCTCATTGGTCGGAAACTGTACGATGTCCGGGTAGGGCTGTTGGCGGCCCTCTTGTTGGCGCTGACGGTCTTTCACATCCAGAATGCGCATTTCTTTACCTTCGACACCTTTGCGGTTTTCTTTACCGCTCTCACCTTCTATTTTGCCGTGCGGGTGGCAAAGGGCGGGGGCTGGGCGGCCTATGCCCTCATGGGGGGCAGCTTCGGCCTGGCCCTGGCCTGTAAGCTCAGCGTCTTCTGGCTCGCCATAGTGATCGGGCCCGCCAGCCTCCTGGCGATCTATCGGAGCCGGCAGGCAGCGCAACGCGGCGCAGCGGAGGAAGACGCCGCGGCCGACGGCTTCCAGCACATTTGGGTGCTGACCCGCCGGGCGATCATCGGGTTGGTTGTCGCGGCCATCATCACCCTTCTGGCCGTGCGTATCGCCTTGCCTTATGCTTTCTCTGGGACGAGTTTCTTTGATTTCCGGCCGTTGATGAAGTATTTCGACGACATCAGTCGGCAGAAGGACACGGTAGCCGGACTGGTAGACTACCCACCGATGCACCAGTACGCTTTCACCCCGGCCTACATCTACCCCTTCAAGGACATCATCCTGTGGGGTATGGGCGTGCCTCTGGGCCTCGCGGCCTGGGCCGGCTTTGCTCTCCTTGTGGTCGAGTTGATTTGGAAGCGACGGTTCGAGCACCTGCTGCCCGTTGTCTGGATCGCCTTTAACTTCCTTTATTACGGCGGCCTTCAGGCCAAGACAATGCGCTACTTCTTGCCCATATACCCCTTCCTGGTGCTGGCAGCAGCCTATCTCCTGATGCGGCTGTGGTACGTGGCCCGTCGTCGGTCGCAGGCGGGTCTACGGTCTACACTTCATACCATTCTCGCCACGGCGGCCATCGTTGTCGTGGTGGGGGGCAGCTTCCTATGGACCTGGTCCTTCACGCGGATTTACACTCAGCCATACACCCGCCTGGTGGCCTCAGAGTGGATCTATGCCAATATCCCGCCGGGGATGGGCATCGCCAATGAGCACTGGGACGATCCGATTCCGTTCGGCTTGAGTCCTGAGAAGTACGCGCAAATCTACAGGGGGCATACCCTGGAGCTATATGCCGAGGATGAACCCAGCAAACTGGAGCGGTTGGAGCATGTGCTGAACGGGACGGACTATATTTTCATAACCAGCAACCGGCTCTATGGCTCGATCCCGCGGCTACCCATGCGCTTCCCATTGGCTGTAGAGTACTATCGCCTCCTCTTCGCTGAGGAGTTGGGCTTTGAGCTGGTGGCAACCTTCAGCTCATACCCTACGCTCTTCGGTTTCGAGTTCAATGACGACCGAGCCCGCGGTGGCCTATGGGAGCTTGTCGAGCCAGACGAAAGTTTCACCGTCTACGACCACCCCAAAGTGCTGATCTACCGGAAGACGCCCGACTACTCCGGTGAGAAGGTGCACGAACTACTCGGGGCTGTGCCTCTGGACAACGTGGTGCGTCTGACCCCGCGCCAGGCCCAGTCGGCCAAGAACCTGCTCATGCTCTCTCCGGCGGAGCGGGCCTTGCAGCAGGCGGGTGGGACGTGGCGAGAGATCTTTAGTCGGGACAGCCTCCAGAACCGCCTGCCCGTGCTGACCTGGTGGCTGTTGGTGGAAATCATCGGGCTCATCGCCTTCCCCATCGGGTTCTTGGTCTTCGGCAATCTGGCTGACCGGGGCTACATCCTGTCCAAATCGCTGGGCATTCTGCTTCTCACCTGGCTGACGTGGATGCTGGTGAACCTTGGTTTGACGGGCTACAGCCGCATGGCCATCAGCGTGTCCTTGCTGCTGATCACGGCCGGCTCTGCCCTACTCTTCTGGCGCAAACGAGAGGAGATGCTGGCCTTCTGGAAGGAGAACCGGCGTCTGATCGTGATCAACGAAATACTGTTTCTGCTCTTTTTCACCTTTTTCCTCCTGATCCGCTTTGGCAATCCTGATCTCTGGCACCCGGCGATGGGTGGCGAGAAGCCGATGGATTTCGCCTATCTCAATGCAGTGATCAAGAGCAGCGTCTTTCCGCCGTACGATCCGTGGTTCGCCGGGGGGTATCTCAACTACTACTACTTTGGCCAGATCATCGTGGGAACGCTGATCAAATTCACTGGCATCGTTCCCTGGGTAGGTTACAACCTTGCTATCCCGCTGTTGGCTGCTTTGACCGCGATGGGGGCTTTCTGCGTCGCATACAACCTGACCAGCAAAGAGGACTCCAAGAGCGGGAAGTGGTGGCGACCGCAACTCTTGTGGGGCTTACTGGCGGCGCTGTTCGTTGCTGTCCTGGGTAACCTGGCGGAGATCGGAGTGCTGCTCAGGTCCCTGGGGGACATGGGCACAGTAGCGGCCAAGAGCTCTATCCCTCTGCTGACGGACTTGATCAAGGCGCTGTCCGGTGCCTATCACTGGCTGGTGGGTCATGCGAAGCCGGCCTTCCGACCGGAGTGGTGGTACTGGAACGCGTCGCGGGTGATGCCCAATGGGGAGATCAACGAGTTTCCGTTCTTCACTTTCCTGTACGCCGACCTGCATGCGCATCTGATCGCACTGCCTTTTACTCTGCTCGCACTGGGCATGGCGGTCAGCGTAATACGGCAGAAAGTGTGGCCTGTGCCGAGCGGCGCCAAGTCAGCAGAAACTGCAGAAGGCACGGAAGGCGCAAACATCACTGCGCGGGTGCGCCGCGCGTGGTACGCGTTTGCCCGCAGGATAGACTGGGGCGAAGCCCTGCTGTTGAGTGCCATGGGGCTGGCGGTCGGTGCGCTGCGTCCTATCAATTCGTGGGACTATCCAACGTATCTGGTAGTGGCGGGCGTGGCTCTGGCACTACGTGAGTACGAGCGTCGCGGCCGCATTGACCTGCAAGGGTTGTGGGCCGTAGCCTGGCGTGCAGGCGTGGTGCTGCTATTGAGCTATGTGTTTTTCTGGCCGTTTCTCTCTCGTTTTGCGACAGCGTATGTCAGCCTTGAGCGGTGGAAGGGGCCCCGTACAGGTCTGGGCGCATACCTGGTCATCCATGGCCTGTTTCTGTGGGCAATTGTGTCCTTGATGGGGCTCAGGCTGTTCGAGCGCGAGTCACGGCAGGGCATAGTGCGCATGCTGCGGCTCGCCGTCCGCCATTGGGATCGTCTGCGACGTCTGTTTGTGTTGTACGGTTGTCTGGTGCGGGAAGGAGGCGGGTTCGACAAGCTGGGCGGGATGGCAGCAGGGGTGATTGTGGCGCTCCTGGCGTGGCTGGTTAAGTCGAAGGAGTGGTTCTACATCTTTGTGCTGTTGCTGATCGTGGGCACGCTTCTCATCGTGTTGAGACGGCGCATGGAGTCGAAGCGCCGCTTCATCTGGCTGCTCTTTGGCATGGGGTTGGCCCTGAGCCTGGGCGTTGATCTGGTGGTGCTCAAGGGCGACATCGGGCGGATGAACACTGTGTTCAAGTTCTATCTGCAGATCTGGGTTTTGTGGTCCATTGCTGCTGCTGTCAGCCTGAGCTATCTCGCAGAGCGCCTGCGGCGATGGACGGTGCAGCGTCAGCGATTATGGCGGGGCGCATTCGGCGTTCTCTTCTTCCTGGCTGCCTTGTACCCAGTCCTGGCCACGAGGGCCAAGATAAACGACCGCTTCGATAGGACAGTAGGTCCCACTCTGGACGGCATGGCCTATATGACACGGGCTGTGTACCACGACGGGGTGCCCATGGATCTCAAGTGGGACCGTGCCGCAATCAACTGGCTCTTGGACAATGTGCAGGGTTCGCCGGTCATTGCGGAATGCAACACGGAGCCAGGGCTCTATCGCTGGGGTTCGCGCGTCTCCATCTACACTGGCCTGCCCACCATCGTTGGATGGAGTTGGCACCAGAGGCAGCAGCGTTCGGCCATACCGGGTGAGTGGGTTAACATGCGGGTCAACGAGGTGCGCACGCTGTATACCGATCCCAGCCCCGACGTGGCGCTCAGTATCCTGCGCAAGTATGACGTGCGCTACGTCTATCTGGGTGAAGTCGAGCGTGTCTACTATCCGGGGCCGGGCCTGGACAAGTTCGATGCCATGTGTGCGCAGGGCTTGCTGAATCTGCTGTACCAGAACCAGAAGGTCAAGGTCTACGAAGTAGTCCGCTAGGCCGCAACGGCTAGAAACCAGGTTTCTCCCAGAAACCTGGTTTCTGAAGAAAGTGGAGGTGGCAATGTTAGCTGTCCTGAGTTGGTGGTTTGTCTTAGAGGTGATAGGGCTGCTGACGCTGCCTATTACATTGCGCCTCTTTCGCCATCTCCCCGAGCGTGGTTACGCCTTTGCCAGGCCTCTGGGGTTGCTGCTGACCGGCTACCTGCTGTGGATGGGGGCCAGCTTTGGTTTCCTGCGCAATACCCGCACGGCGACGCTGTTTGTCATGCTGCTCGTGGGCCTGGCTTCATTCTATTGTTCGCTGCGTGACCGCGAGGGCATCACATCCTTTCTGCGCCGCAACCGGCGTGTTATCGTAGCCACAGAGGTTGTTTTTGCTGTGGCCTTGTTCGGGTGGGCTCTGGTGCGCGCCTATAACCCCGAGATTACGGCCACTGAGAAGCCCATGGAGATCGCCTTCCTCAATGCCATCCTGCGCAGTGAACACTTCCCGGCTCACGATCCGTGGCTATCCGGCTTTGGTATCAGCTACTACTACTTTGGCTATCTTATCGTGGCCATGTTAACCAGGTTGTCTGGCGTTCTCCCGAGCGTTGCCTTCAACCTGGCTATCGCTTTGCTGTTCGCGCTCACAGCGACCGGGGCGTTCAGCATAGTCTACAACTTGGTGGCTACTGATAAGGGACAGAAGGTCAGAGAGGGCCTGTCCAGCATCCTGTGGGCGCTTCTCGGGCCACTGTTCGTGGCCGTCATCGGCAATTTCGAAGGCGTGTTCGAGGTGCTGCACACCAGGGGCCTGGGTTCGCCCAGTTTCTGGCGGTGGCTAGATGTGCATGGCTTGATAGACGTACCGGTGAGTGGGCGCTGGATTCCCACCGACAATTGGTGGTGGTGGCGGGCTTCACGGGTGGTGAATGACAGGGACCTGCAGGGCTTCCACATGGAGGTCATTGACGAGTTCCCTCAGTTCAGTTTTCTGCTCGGAGATATGCATCCGCACGTACTGGGCCTACCTTTTGTGCTGCTGACCTTGGCTCTGGCGTTCAACGTGCTGCTGGGCGCTGGCGAACAGAATGCATCAGGCCGGATGGGGGATGTGGCCGGCGGATGGTCCGTGCTTGCTAGGATACGGCGTCTGTTGTCCAGCATGTGGCAGGGCCGTGCTTTCGACATGTTGATGCTAGCCTTTTGCTTGGGAGCGTTGGGTTTCCTGAACACATGGGACCTTCCAATATACCTGCTGGTCGTCGTGGGTGCTTTCTTCGTCGGGCAGCGTGCGCAGCGACAGCCCGATTGGTTGATGTCAACGGTGGCGTTTGCGGTATCCGTGGCGGTGCCAGGGGTTCTGCTCTACTTGCCTTTCTACCTGACTTTCCAATCACAGGCTGGTGGCGTGTTGCCTACGCTCTTTAACTTTACGCGAGTGCATCAGTACCTGATGATGTTCGGCTTGTTCGTCTTCGTCATCGCCAGCTTGATCCTGCTGCAGCTTGTGAGAGCATTCGCCTCTGCCCGCGCCGAGGCAGACGGTGTCCCGGCTGAGGAGCGTCGTGGATTCTGGGGCGGGGTGTTATTTGACGTGTTCAACGTGTTCATCTGGCTGCTGGCAGGGCCTGTGCTGTTGATGGGGCTGGCTGTGCTTTCGATCGTGGTTACTCCGTCAGGAAGGCAGTTCTTGCAGGGGGTTCTTGCCGACCAGAGGGTACAGGCACTCATCGGCAGCACGGGCGTGCTTGGACTGCTGCGCCAGGCCGTGCTCATGCGTTTGACCAATCCCTGGACCTTCTTGCTTCTGGCAGTCTTGATCTCCTTGCTGCTATGCTTGATTCAGCGTTCCTGGAGACGCAGGCCTGGGGTGCACCGTGAAGGGGAGGCCGCTCTGTTGTTCGTTTACCTGATAGCTGGCGTAGCCTTTCTGCTCACCCTTGTGGTGGAGTATGTCTACCTGCGGGACACGTTCAGTACGCGCATGAACACTGTTTTCAAGTTCTACTACCAGGCGTGGGTGATGATGGCTATTGCTGCAGCCTTTGGCAGCTACTACATCCTGGGCCGCAAAACCCCATCACCGCGTGCTGGCCCGCGGCTTGCGCGATGTGCCTGGCTGGTTGCCTTTGCTGCACTGGTGTTGATGGGGATGGTCTATCCAGTGCTGGCTATCCCTAACAGAACAGGGTATTTCCGGGGCAACCCTACGCTCGACGGCATGGCATTTCTACAACACGCTCGTGCCGATGACTACGCCGCCATCCAGTGGCTGCGGGCCAATGTGCCGGGTATGGTTTACATCGTCGAGGCCACTGGGGGTTCCTACACCGATGCTGGCCTCATTTCAGCTTTCACTGGCCTGCCAACGATCCTGGGTTGGGGTGTGCACGAGTTGCAGTGGCGCGGCAACTATGTGGAGCCTGGCAAACGTGAACCGGACATTGCGCAGATATACCAGAGTCCTGATGCGCAGCAGGTCTTGACCTTGTTGGAGAAGTATGATATAAGGTATGTCTATCTGGGGCAGGTAGAGAGGCACAAGTATGCGTTGCCTCCTCACGTCGCCGAGCGCTTTGAGCGTTTCCTGGAAAAGGTGTACGAGCAAGGCAGCGTCAGTATCTACCGGCGCTGACCTCGGCGCCCCAACACACCCACAAGGGGTTAGGCTACGTTCCTGCTGCCTGTGCTATTGGGGCGAAATGGGGCAGGTTCTAGGTTGGCTGCGGTGAAGGGCGCCAGAGCAACGTAGTGTAGGCCCTTGTGATCGTTGTTTCCGTGTCCGAACACACCCACAAGGGGTTAGGCTACGTTCCTGCTGCCTGTGCTATTGGGGCCGAAATGGGGCAGGTTCTAGGTTGGTTGCAGTGAAGGGTGTTAGAGCAACGCAGTGTAGGCCCTTGTGGCCGTTGTTTCCGTGTCCCAAGACACCCACAAGGGGTTAGGCTACGTTCCTGTTGGCTTTGCTATTGGG
>Ga0315543_1001741_pt1 | contig 22794 bp, 26 predicted proteins | sample SalMarSW160210MG_2_FD_203098 | JGI IMG/M metagenome (GOLD analysis project Ga0315543, IMG submission 203098) | Salt marsh sediment microbial communities from the Plum Island Ecosystem LTER, Massachusetts, United States - Salt Marsh Sediment SW1601-210 ...
CGAATTTTTGGGTTGATGCCGCATCCTGAGAGGCATATTCGCGGGACTCAACATCCGCGGTGGACAAGGCATGGGCTAAAGGATTATGGGGATGGATTTCAGGTTTTTCTGAATGCTGTGGAATGGGCGGGCAACTTGTGAGGTAGTTGCCCAATTTATTGGGCGATAAGAGCCTGATAAATCAGGCAACTACTCCACTTTTACCGCTGTCCCATAAGCTACCATCTCGGCAGCTCCGGACATCACCATTGAGGTTACGAATCTGGTACATATTATAGCGTTGGCGCCCATTTTCTCGGCCTGGTCAATCATCCTCCCCAGGGCTTCCTCTCGAGCTTGCGCCAGCATCACGGTGTAATCCTTCACTTCGCCCCCAACGACATTTCGCAAGCCAGCCATAACATCACGCCCTATATGCCTGGCTCTAATGGTGCTTCCTTTAACCAGTCCCAGAGTTTCCGTTACCTTTTTGCCCTCTATATGCTCTGTGGTAACTACAATCAATTTTCCACCCCCTTAAACTTTTTTCGGTCTTCCTTCGATGTTTTAATTCTCTCCCGCACCAGTGATATCAGGAGGAGAGTAAGCCCTATAACTACAGAAGTAATACCAATTTTAACTGCGGTGTGCAGTTCGGGGAAAGCAAGGTCAAAGAGCCAGTAGAATCCCCAACCTACTAAAATTCCCAGCCCGATTCCCAGTAAAGCGCCCCCTATTTTCCGCATTTCTCCTTCCTCCTCCTTACATTATATATATATTAACCGGATTGGTCTTTAAATCGATTGGTGATGGGCAACCTCCTATCCCTGCCAAAGTCTCTGGGAGTTATCTTTATACCAGGCGCAGCCTGCCGGCGCTTATATTCATTTCTGTCCACCAGGTGAGCCGCTCTCATGACTATTTCACGGTCAAAACCCATGGCTACGATCTGGTCAATCGACAAATCATCTTCCACATACGCTTTTAACACGGGGTCCAGCAATTCATACGGCGGCAAGGTATCCGTATCCTTCTGGTCAGGTCTTAGCTCAGCAGATGGCGCTTTGGTTAAAACGCTGGAAGGAATTACCTCCTTTCCTGCCTGGTGGTTCTTGTGTTTGGCTAATTCAAAAACCGTTGTTTTGGGCACATCCTTGAGTGGAATAAACCCTCCAGCCATATCGCCGTAGAGGGTAGCATAGCCTGTAGCTGTCTCGCTTTTATTGCTGCAGGCAAGGACCAGCCAGCCAAACTTGTTGGACAAGGCAAAAAGAATATTGCCTCTAATCCTTGCCTGAATATTTTCCTCGGTCACGTCAGGCTGGGTATCTTTGAAATGCTCCGCCAGCGTTTCCAGATATGAACTAAAGGCTTTCTCAATGGGTATCACTTTAAACTCTATCCCTAAGTTCTTTGCCAGTGCTTCAGCATCTGATTTGCTGTTGGGCGATGAATAACGAGAGGGCATAGAAACGCCCACAACGTTGTCAGCCCCCAGGGCATCCACGGCTATAGCAGCTACCAGAGATGAATCGACTCCGCCGGATAGACCAATGACTACCTTTTCAAAGCCATTCTTGTGGACGTAATCTCTGGTGCCCAGGATAAGTGCCTGATATATCTCACCAGGCTCATCCAGTTTTTCCACCTGCCTTGGCGGCAAAGGCGGCCTGGCAACTGTGGAATATTCGTGTGATACTTCTATCTTAGTAGCCTGTTCCATTCCCTTTTTAATCCACGGTGCCTCTTTCCTCCGTCGAGGGTCATGCAGCTGTGAGCGAAATACCGATTCCACATCCAGGTCAGCTACTACAAGGTCTTCTTCAAATTGTCTTCCCCGAGCGATGATTTCGCCTTTCTGGTTGATAATCAGGCTATTACCATCAAAGACCAGCTCATCTTGCCCCCCAACCAGATTATTATAGGCAACAATGGCTACATTATCGGCTGCTCTGGTAGTGAGCATCCTCTCTCTGAAGTCTCCTTTACCGGCATGATATGGTGAGGCGCCTATATTAATTAATAGTCTGGCCCCGCTGTAGGCCTGCACTGCTGCCGGTCCGGTTTCATACCACATATCTTCACAGATAGTTATGCCTGTACCAATGCCGTAAATGATAAAGATGGGACTTTCCGTTCCTGCCTGAAAATACCTGTTTTCATCGAATACGCCATAGTTGGGCAGATAAATTTTATGGTAAACGCCGGCCAGTTTATTGTTGTAAATCACTGCGGCGGCGTTGTATATATCGCTATCGCTGTCAACGAAGCCCACTACCACTGTTATATCTGAGGTATGCCTTACTATCTCTTTGAGGCATTCCTGGTTCTGCTTGATAAACTGCGGCTTGAGCAGCAAGTCCTCAGGAGGGTAGCCGGTTATAGCTAATTCTGGGAAAGTTAACAAGTCGACTCCCAGAGCTTTTGCCTCATCGATGTAGTGCAATATTTTCTTTGTGTTGCCGCTCAAATCACCCACGGTGGAGTTGATTTGCGCCATTCCGAGTCTTAAAGTACGTGTTTCCATCTCCTTGAAACAATCAGTATATCACTTAGGTCGTTTAGCAACTCTCCCTTATCATTCTGAGCCCTTTTTTACCTGTCATTGCGAGCCGAAGGCGTGGCAATCTCGGTGGGGCATGAGATTGCTTCGTCGCTGCCGCTCCTCGCAATGACAAAAGGGATGCGCCATTGCGAGCCTTCACTTTCTGTCAAGCTGAGCCCTTCGCCTCCTGTCATTCTGACCCCTTCGCTTCTTGTCATTCTGACCCCTTTGCCTCTTGTCATTCTGAGCCTGAGTCCTGACGAAAGGAAGGAACCGAAGGGGAAGAATCTCGCGCCGCTCAGGACAGGCCCCGCGAAAGGCCTAGACCCTTCGCTAGCCCCTTCGCTCCGCTCAGGGCTTCGGCTCAGGGTGACAAAATAATCAATCAGTATATCACTGTAGATTGGCTAAAAATTCACCAATAGCCTGATTAACTGCCTGGGGCTTTTCAGCGAAGACCAGATGACCTCCTTCATCAACTATGACCAGTTTAGCCCCGTTAATCTTGCTGGCCAGGTAAGAGCTGTATTTAGGTGGAGTCAGAATATCTTTACTGCCGCATATTATCAGGGTAGGGACTTTAATTTGTTCTACTTCATCCATGATGTCAAATTTGTCGCAGCAAAGCATGTCGTTAAGCTGCACTTTTGCCCCGTTTTCCTTTATCCTTTCCAGTATCGGCTCCTTTGCTTCGGCAGGGATATCTTTGTAGAAAGGTTTAACAACGTTGTTAAACCACTTTTCAGGGTTGGCAATGCCGTCCCCAATCATGGAAAGAAAAGCCGGGTTTACCCTCAGTCTGGCCCCGGTGCCAATAAGGATAAGTGCCGTTGTGTTTTCAGGATACTTGATAGCATGCATCTGGGCAATAGCGCTGCCCATGGAATGTCCTGCGAGGATAGCTGGTTCATATTTATTGCTCAGGATATAATCATTCAGCCATTCAGTGTATTGTTCAATGCTATGACAGGGTTCGCCCTGGGGGTGTCCGGGCAGGTCTACGGCTTTAGCCTGTGGGAAAGCTTCTATCTGATAATGCCATGCCAGGCTGCTGTCTCCGGAGCCATGGATGAAAATCAAGGTGTTCATTATGATTGTTGCCTATTTTAAGCTTGCACAGCGATAAAAGTCTACCTGTTGTACTGGTTCATATGAGTGGTGACACTTTAACTTCCTTCTTCGTCATTGCGAGCCGAAGGCGTGGCAATCTCGGTGGGGCATGGGATTGCTTCGGCACTAGCGTGCCTCGCAATGACATAAGGGATTCGTCATTGCGAGCCCCTTCGCTTACTGTCATTCTGAGGGAGCAAAGCGACCGAAGAATCTCACCACTCAGGGCAGGCTCCGGCGTGGCAATCTCGGTGGGGCATGGGATTGCTTCGGCACTAGCGTGCCTCGCAATGACATAAGGGATTCGTCATTGCCAGCCTTTTCCCCCCTGTCAGTGCGAGCCGAAGGCGTGGCAATCTCGGTGGGGCATGGGATTGCTTCGGCACTAGCGTGCCTCGCAATGACAGGAGGAGGTCGTTGCAGGCTCTCTTTTAATTGTCATTGCGAGCCGAAGGCGTGGCAATCTCGGTGGGGCATGAGTTTGCTTCGTCGTTGCCGCTCCTCGCAATGACAAGAGGCGGGGAGTCAAAGCTCGGGCTCAGCGGTAATAGAAAAAGCAAGGGGTGAGTTGACCATTGCTGGTGAGTGGTGTTAAATAATATCATGGCAGCGTAGCTCAGTGGTAGAGCAGAGGACTCATAAGCCTTTGGTCGGGGGTTCAAATCCCTCCGCTGCCACTTTGTTTGAGGTTGATTGGGGGTATAATTGGATTAAGAGGCAATTACGATGGCAACTGCATCGAACGAATAGTTCAGCCAGGTGGAGTTGGACAAGGTAAGCAGAGGGATATAATTAAAGGAGCAGCCCATGAAGGCAGAAGAAGGACTTAAGAAGGAACTTCACGATGTAGCAGTAAAAATAGATAAGGCTGAGAGGAAATTGAAGGCCCTGCGAGGACATCCTGCGGAGGTCTCAAAGGGCAGAACAAGATTCAGCTTCATCACAAGTAAAGAGCAGATGGTTGAAGCTGCGGGAGTTGCAAAGGAATTGGATGGTCTGAAGCGTCGGGAACAGGAGATTCGGGATAGATTGCACCCGCGCAGCCAGTAACTTGAAGTGTGTTCTGCTTACCAATGCTTATAGCAATAGTTTCAGACTTCTCCCAAGCCTTTGGTCGGGGTTCAAATCCCTCCGCTGCCATTTTTTCTTGAAGTCCTGCGGTTAAAGAATGGTGGAGATAGCTTGATGTTGCGGAGGTTATTGGGTCATACAACGTTAATCATGACGAATAGGTATTGCCAGGCTGTGGGATGCTAGCTAGACCATGACCAGAGGTCAGTGCAGACGGTGACCAAGTAAATCAAAGCGGTGAAAAATTAACCGACTATTGTCAAAGGCAGGACAAGGCCTGAATATCTAACATTAGGTTAAGAGATTTAGTGCTGTACAAAATGGCTAATTGTTACATCAAAATTGTGAACTATTCAGAGAAGATCCGTTCTTAGGCTGAATCTACCTATATGCCGAAAAATATTGCTGAAACTGTGCTCTGCACCGTGTGCACAGTCAGATGCATACCAGGTATCACTATTATATATCTTAAGCGTATAAATGATGACCAGGCGATTTAGTATCTCTTCTGTCTTCCTCTTCCACCAGACCCGCCACCTCCCCTGCCACCATACCCACCACCTCCCCCGCCACCATAGCCCCCACCTCCCCCGCCACCATAGCCCCCACTGCCTCTGTTGTCGGAACGAGGGCGAGCCTCGTTAACAGCAAGAGGCCGATCATTTAGTGTTTTTCCGTTGAGGCCAGTAATTGCAGCTTGGCCTTCAGACTTTGATGACATTTCAACAAACGCAAATCCCCTGGGTTCCCCACTATCTCTGTCTTTTATAATGCTTACAGATGCCACTTGTCCAAAAGCAATGAATTCTTGCCGCAATTCCTCCTCAGTTACCTCACGTGCTAGGTTGCCCACATAGATATTCATATTTTGGTACCTCCTTCGTTAAATTGTGTAACCCTTCCAGTGATATACATAGGCCAGGAATACCCGGCCCATGTATATCATTAAGTCCAAACTAGCTTTGTCTATTCGGTTTGACCTTATTGTAGCAATCGCTACAATATACTGGTCTACCTTCGCGGGGCTCGAACGGTACTTCGGTCTCTTTGCCACACTGGGCGCATACTGCGGGAAACATTTGCCGCTGGGGCCTGTAGCCATAGCCACTACTACTTCCGTAACGCTCTGCCTTCCTTGCTTCGCGGCATGAGGGACAGCGCTTAGGCTCGTTAGTGTAGCCTTTAGACGCGAAGAATTCTTGTTCCTCAGCACTGAAAGTGAAGGTAGTTCCACAATCGGAACATTGGATCGACTTATCCTGAAAACTCATTGGATGACCTCCTTTCATCTAAATAGTTGGTTTAGAGTTGCGGCCATCCACTACTTGAGTAAATCTGAAGCAATCTAACTAAGTATATAATAACCTAAACTAAAACCACCGTGGATATTATATACTAAAGGGACACTCTTTGCAAGAGCTTGTACTCGCTCATATGATTGGTGACACTTTAACTTCCTTCTTCGTCATTGCGGTGAGCTGAAACCCCGAGCGCAGCGAAGGGGCCAAGGCGTGGCAATCTCGGTGGGGCATGAGTTTGCGGAGCTTGTTCCGAATGAAATGAGGAATCTGTTGCTCCGAGTTTGCTTCGGCTACGCCTCGCAACCGTTGCCGCTCCTCGCAATGACAAGAGGCGGGGAGTCAAAGCTCAGGCGCAGCGGTAACAGAAAAACAAGGGATGAGTTGACCATTTCTGGTGAGTGGTGTTAAATAATATCACGGCAGCGTAGCTCAGTGGTAGAGCAGAGGACTCATAAGCCTTTGGTCACTGGTTCAAATCCAGTCGCTGCCACTTTGTTTGAGGTTGATTTAAGGAGCAGCCCATGAAGGCAGAAGAAGGACTTAAGAAGGAACTTCACGATGTAGCAGTAAAAATAGATAAGGCTGAGAGGAAATTGAAGGCCCTGCGAAGACGTCCTACGGAGGTCTCAAAGGGCAGAACAAGATTCAGCTTCATCACAAGTAAAGAGCAGATGGTTGAAGCTGAGGAAGTTGCAAAGGCATTGGATGCGCTGAAGCGTCGGGAACAGGAGATTCGGGATAAATTGCACCCGCGCAGCCAGTAACTTGAAGTGTGTTCTGCTTACCAATGCTTATAGCAATAGTTTCAGACTTCTCCCAGGTCTTTGGTCGGGGGTTCAAATCCCTCCGCTGCCATTTTTTTACTTGCGCCAGAAATTTTACGCAGAGGGCAGTAGCTGCCCTCTGAAGAGGAGGACCGGATTGACAATAGAAATGCATTCTGTGACAAAAGGCAAGCGCTCTGAACTTCTTATGATGGCTAAACTACTTGAATATGGATTCAGTGTGTTTCAAGCTTTGGCTGACATAAACGGCGTTGATTGCGGGGTAGTAGGCCGAGATAACCACTTCTGCCCTATACAGATAAAGAGCAGAGCTGAGTTTACCCTGGGAGACTTGGTGGAGGTTTATCACTTTCCGAGTGATATGTTTATCATCATCTACGATGTGAAAACCCGAAATTATTGGGTAATACCTGCGGATGAATACAAAAGTATGTCATCTCAACGAGTTCTGGAAAACGGGAAAGTGGGCTACCGCCTTACGCGGACGAAGAAAAACGAGAAACAGTTGAAAAACTACGAAGGAGAAAAGGGCATACAGGTTCTCAGAAGCAAGGTATACTCACAAGTCAGCCAGCCTTGACACTGTCGGACGCCACGCATTCTCCCCAGTAAGTAAAGTTAGCACACTGAGTGAAGTTTGAAAATTGAGAACCAGAACCGAAGGACGTTACTGTTCTATAGGTGGATGATGGGGTTAAGGATATTCCTGCTGAGCAAGAGCATCATACTTGTCTTGGAGAATCGTGTAGATGCCTGTGCTGATTCCATTCAAGTTGTAACTTATCCTTTTCACCAAGTCTGGGAGTTCATGTAGAAGCTCGATTAGCAGTCTTTTATCAACCACTATCGGGTTGCCCTGAGAATCAACTGGATAACGGAAATGCTGTGAATCGGGGTCAATTTCTGCAAACTTTTTCAGGTCGGCTTCGAGAGCATTGTAAGCTTGTATTATCTGTTTAATATATTCCTGACTTTCTGCGAATTGCGGTTCCACCAACTTGTCCGTTTTTTGCAGAGCTTCCCTACATATCCGCCATAATTTATATATATCGTGACTGCTTGGAAAGGGCAGCGATATTTCCAAGTATTCCCAATTATTTAATATTATTTCCTTTAATATTAACTCTATGTAATGACGGTATAGGAAGATGGTCGGAAACACCATAAAATTCCGTTTCCCAGTCTTAATCATATTGTCAAGGAGTAAGTTTACCGCCTCTTCGTATTCAATCGTGTAATGACCCCAATTTATTGGCGACATACTCGTTTCCCAGTTTCACAACAGTTTGTATTGGGCGTTCTATGTTGACAGCCTTCTCAATTTACTAAGTACTTTATCTAAGTTCTTCTTTTGTATTCGAACATCTTTACAAGTAATTGTAGCACCATGAGTAGGTTCAAGCCTATGACCTTACGTCGAGTGGGTGACGTTAACCAAAGACATTGGTTGTAGTCTATATCTTACTACTGCCTTATTTGAAGACTGGGGTATAGGAGATAGGAGCAGAAGGAGCGTACCACATTCAGTTAAAGAACTAAAAGCATCACTGTTTCTAACAGTGGCGTATAATATGGTCAACTAGCAATTTATGTAAATGAATTCATTATCATAATAGGTTGTGAAAATGGAAGACAAGATTCCACAAAGTGCAATTGATTCTATCGCCCAACACATTAATCAGAGGAATAACAAACAATACAACATTCCAATAGTTGGAACTACGTCTAATCCTGAAACTCCTCAGATTTTCGAAATCATACCATTTGAGCAAATCGACAACACGGATTTACAATTCTTTGCTGTTGATGGCAGCAGTAATAGCCATTCTTTTTACAATGGCGTTTCAATTGGCTTGTATAGAGGTGGTTATATCTGTTTTCAATTAGGAAAGCAGGTACGTATGAACAATTATGATGACCCAGTTATTCTTGGACAAGCCTATACTCCACAAAATATATTAATAACCTGCGATGAGCACTTATTCTCAATATATGATGAGTTATTAACTCTACCCCCCGTCAAAAGTTTTATGGAATTCTTAGGAGCTACACCAGAAGAAGTATTCCCATATAACCGAGAACTGGTATGTTCCACAACTTCAACTCTTTTATCTTTCTGCCAGGAGATATTAGAATGGTCACTGATTTACGAAATTGCTTGTAGAGAGGGGACTAAACAGGGAGATTTCATACTGAAAGATGGAACTCTCAGGTCTCTCAACATCAGACAAGAATATCTTGTAAAGCTTGGTGATTTCTTAGGCAATGAGAAGCAAGTTATCCTGGTGGGAATTACGAAGAATTCACCGATCAAAATGGAATTAGCATATACCTTCAAGCAGATAGACAGTTATCTTCAAGATAAGTTAAAGCCTCAATATCCTTTTAACCAAACAGACCCTAAGCAGCAGAAACTATGCTGTTGGTTTGAAGTTCCAGACGCTGTTTTGTTAAATGCTTACGGGGCAAGATCGAGCGGTATGTTCGTACGTAAAGCACTTAAAGGGGGGCGTGGTATCGGGCTATTTTTTGCTGCGAGGCTTGATTATGTTGAAAAGCTGCAAAACTACGATTGGGTTATTGCGGATATAAATATTTTCGATGCAATTCCAGGTATTAGACAAGACAACCTAACTCGGAACATGCATAAACTGAAATCAATTTTTTACGACTTAACTCGCCTAGCCCAAGAACATTACATCCTTGGCTATCCTTATCCTCTTGTCGAAGCACATAATTTCGTTACATTGAAATCGGACTTTAAGGAAGAAGTCATTAGCCGTGTAAAACACTCTATGTACTCAACCCAGTATATGGATCATGTAGACATAGAGAATATGTTCCTTGATATTCACTCTCGTTTTTAAAGGAGGTGAGAAATGGCAGAACGAACAGATTTCGGTGTCCTTTATGGACAAAAAACGACAGAAGATGCTCTACTGATATACTCATCATACGAAGATGCAAAGGCAAGTCCCAATAAAGGTGATTTTATCGTACTCACACCAAAGGATGAAAATGGGAGAAAATTTCTAACCAGAGTCGAGGCAGAAATATATGATGAAGACCCGCTTTTCCGATCCCAAGATAAAACACTTGTGGCAGTCCACTATGCACGCATAGCTGAAAGAGAACTTTCAGACCGTGATAAGCAAAAGATGTTTAGTTACACCTACAGAGTTCGAATGCTTGGAACGTTTACGGACTCTGGTCAGAAAATTGAATTTACAACAGCAGTGCGAAAGCTGCCAGTAGTCTCATATCACGCAAGACATCTAAGCAAAAGAGAAGTCGATGCAATCATAAATAAACCAGATTCTAGTGGGGCACCAATTGGTCAACTCTGTATCGGCGAGGAGATTCACGAAGATAAGGGAGACATACTGTTTGATGTACAAAGGTTACGAGAAAGACGGACAATGGTCTTTGCACAATCTGGCTTTGGAAAAACAAACCTCGTGAAAGTACTTCTTTATCACATCATAGGTAACACGAGCTATGGGAAGCTAATCTTTGACTTAAATGGAGAGTATTTCCTAAAGGGTCAAAAAACACTGGGGCTGGGAAATATTGACGAACAGAAAATAAGGGACAATGTAGTAGTATATACTGATAAAAAAATTGACGACTATTATAAAGGACATTTTATAGTAGGTGGTAATGTTCTTCTCAATATGCGACGTCATATGACAATTGGAGACATCCTCAATTTTGGAACAGGCTTTTCTTCTGTCATGGAAAACTTTCTGCATTATCTAGATGACGAAGGGGTAGAGGACTTTATCAATAATATAGATAGTTATGCTAGTGACCCACAACTTCTTCATCAGCGATTCCCAGATTTCTTTAGACGAGCTGATACCAGTGCAAGTGGAACTATTGGTGCTATCCGCAAGCGACTTCGCCCACTAATCGATGAAAATAAGGGTTTACATAGCAGCAGTTCAACAATGCTTGAAGATACCTTCAAGTATCTAAAACAAGGTAAGACTGTAATAATTGATTTTTCCCTAAAAGATAGTCGTGAGGCTAGCATAATATCAACCATTTTAGTTAGGAAATTGTTTGAGCATAACAAGAGGGAATTCACCAGTGATAAACCTGACGCAGTTATTGAAACAGTCATCTTTGTTGAAGAGGCTCAGAACGTGCTTTCTGATGAGTTGGTGAAAACAGAAGCGAATCCCTTTGTAAGATGTGCCAAAGAAGGTAGAAAATTCAAGTTAGGTATGGTTGCAATCACACAAAGACCCTCAGCAATTTCCGAAGAGATTAGGACACAAGCGGAAAACTTCTTTGCCTTTTATATGGGCAATTCCGATGATATTAGGGCTCTTATCAAATCCAGTATCCATTACGATGGTGTTGTATCATCATTCATTCAGATAGAAACAATACCAGGTAATTTATATATGGTAACATCTGACCGTGCTTTTGCGGTGCCTATTCGGGTTCTCGAATTTGAAAAGCTCGTTAAAGATACGGTGTATAAATGACTACTTTAACCCTCCCAACAGCAAATCAAGAAAAGTTTTTTTCTGTCGCTTCAGAAGAGTTTTTATTCCCCATTCGTCAGACCCCCGTAATCAAAGAAGACATGCCTGTAGAAGAGCGTATACCCTTATTACTTGTTCGTGACTTACTGAGATTAGGGTGGCGTATTAAATCAAATTCGAACAAGTCACTTGAACTAGTGCCACCGGTGAATTATGAAAAGAGCGTTGTAAAAGCAGCAATGGCTTATTCGAAGAATGAAATAGTAGAGCAAAACAGTCTTTGGATTGAAAATCATCTGGACTTAGCCCGATCCAATTTGGCACTCGGAAACGAGGTATTGAAATCTGAAATATGCCCCAGAATAGAAATGTGTGAGACACAAAACCAACATGACATTTTCAGGATACTTAGATACTCTTGGAGTTCTCCCTCTTCAGATTACGTAGGTAGACGGATAAGGTTACTCATTAGAGACGATGGAGTGAAAGGCAGTCCAATTATAGGAATCGCAGCTATTGGAAGCAGTATTATACATATTCATGATAGGGATAGATGGATTGGATGGGATACAAACACTAGGACAAAGCGAATTATTTATATGATGGATGCCTATGTTGTGGGGGCTATGCCTCCATACAATTATTTGCTTGGTGGCAAACTTGTTTCTTTTATCCTAGCCTCTAATGAATTGAGAGCCATTCACAAGAATAAATATACTGATGTGAAGACTATTATTAAGAATCGTGAGGCTTCGGATCTGGTGTTAATCATTACTTCTAGCTTATACGGACAGAATAGTTCGCAATATAATCGGTTGAAATACGGGAAATCGCTCATTTATAAGCCTATCGGCACAACCTCTGGATATGGTTCTCTTCATATATCCAACGAAACCTTCAACGCTATGCTACAGCTAGCAGAAGAAAATGGATGTAATATATCAAATAGATTTGGAGATGGACCCAATTGGCGTATGAGAGTAATTAGATCAGCCTGTGATGTGTTGGGGCTAAATTCCGATGTGATATTAAAACATTCTTTTCAAAGAGGTCTCTTTGCTATTAGGTTAGCAGTAAATTGGAAGTCGTTCCTAAAAGGAGAATCTCAAACTCCAATATATCGAAACCTGCCGCTTAACAAATTGGTGAATCGCTGGCGTGATAGGTGGTTCAACATGCGTAAACAAAACGAGTTGGTCATTCAACAAGTCAGTTCTTTCTCTCCTAGTCAATATAATATCGAGAAAACGAGCATAGACCTATAAACTAGTAAAATGAATCTTAGTAGGGCACAAACCAAGGGACTAGGAAACCGCTGCTTATTTTAGCTGCAAAATGCTTGTGCTATGCTAACCCGCGTCTCTAAATCCCGTATAGTAAAGGAAGTAGGCGATGATTTTGGTGTCCTGGCTGGTTGGATAGTCATAGCCAGTATCATCACGGTCAGGTTTTCCGGTGGGAGTAGCAGGACATCACCACGTGAGGACTATACCCGGAGTTCTATACACTGACCAACGTGATCTCATATTTTCACCTCCGCATTGTGACAAGTCTAGAATTTAACATAATTTGAGATCCAATGCTTGGTCAATCAGGATAGATAATTTAAGGAATGAGTCTCTGGCTTCCTGTACCGTGCTATCGTCACTCGGAATCTGTCCAAGTAACCTAGACAAATTACTAATCTCTGTGACAATTTGCATTTTTAAATCTTTAACGTTTTGTGGTTCTTCCATAACTACCTCCCTATCGTTAATTACACTATACCACCACTAACAACCAATGATTAGGAATATCGTGTGAATCTTCGTGGTATGATGTAGGCAGTGAGGCCTGATATTATTCTATGCCTGATTATCCTGATGGCAATCTTCGTTTACGCTTTACGTTTATCCTAATACATACCTGTGAGTGTCGGAATCGTAAGAGCCATAGCTAAGAGGCTATATGTCAAAGCTATTAAAGCTAAGCTTTGCTTCTTATGGCGATTCTTTATCAAGAAGAATACCGCTGAGACAACTAAAGCCGCTCTTGCGATAACAAACACATAAGTTCTTAGCCCCCCTTCCCCAACGAAGGGGTATAAAAAGGCATAAGGCACGTCAAAAAAGCTAGTAAATGGTGAGAGGTATAAAATCCTTAGTTCGGTGAGTTGGTCTGGCCAAAAGCCTTTATTTTTAACTTGGCTTATATATAGCTCGGAATAGTCGTCAAAAAAGAGATATTGTTTCCCGTAAAAAACTTCCTGCGTCATAAGTTCTCCTTGCATCCATAGCTCTTCATCGATTTCAAAATTCATCGATGAACTGCCCCTGGTATAAGAACTACTGATAAGCACTACGAATTTATCATCAGGTGCATCCCCTTTGATTTGCTCCACCAAGAAATACCGAAGACCTCCCTCACCTCCAAGCTTTTCGAGTATTCTAGCTTGAAAGACATAAGGTTGAGGGCAATCTGTCGGGATAATTTGGACAGTCACCAAAGGAAGCACCACGATTGCGAGAGCTAAGAGAATGAGTAGTCTTTTCATCTTAAACTACACTATACCACCACTAACAACCAATGATTAGGAATATCGTGTGAAGACCTCGGTTCACCACGGTAAAATCCTCGTATGCGGATGATTTGGCTTAGAGTTAACCTTTAATGCTAGAATACCAACCAAAATAGTGGTTTAGGCGAACCAGAGTTCGTATATATGGATGTTAGCGGAAATCACCTAAGGCAGGAAGGAATCCAATGAACGCAAAAACAACAGTTATGCTTGGACTGAAGGTAATCGTCCTGACCTTCCTTCTGTTCGCTTGCTATTCGATAGCCTCAGTGGCGGTCGGTTTGACGGATTCCGCACAAACCACCGATCCGACGGGTGCGGTGGTAGCTCTGCTGATCGTATGCGCTCTTGAAACCATCGTCCTAAGCTACCTGGTCATCCGTTCCAGGTGGACTGGGTGGCGACTGGTCGTAACAATCTTCCTCGTGTTCTATGGAGTGAAGACATTTTTGGCTCAAATCGAGACTGTTGTATTTCTCCAATATTTAGTGGACATTGTGCCGGCGGAGATGATTCCCAAACTGTTCATGCAAGGGGCTATCACTGCAGCGTTGTTTTCACCACTGGCCGTTCTGATCCATGGAAGGATGAAAGGGGCCGAGAAATCGCAGGAACCCAACCGGCGACTCGCCATGCCTTGGACGGAATGGGTCTGGAAGCTGGTATTGATTGCGGTTATCTATATGTTCATTTACTTCTCGTTTGGCATGTTCGTCTTTATGCCGCTAGCAGGTGAGGCATTCCAAGAGTACTACGTTGACCTGCAGTTACCTGCGTGGATATTTCCATTCCAAATGTTGAGGGCGATGATATTTGTGGCTTTGGCACTACCAGTAATCCGAATGATGAAAGGTCGCTGGTGGGAGGCTGGACTTGCAGTAGCCCTGCTCCTCTCAGTGCTGATGAGCGCCCAACTCCTGGTGGCGGGGGAGTTTATGCCAGAGGCAATACGGATGGCTCACCTTGTCGAAGTATCATCCTCAAACTTCTTGTTCGGGTGGATCGTCGTCTGGCTACTGAATCGCCACCACGGTTCTCTGCGTGAGCTATTTCAACGGTCAGAAAAAATGGATAGCTGACTTCGGCTAACACGGTGTATTTGGCTTCGCTTCGCTCACCCAAATCGCCCACTTCGTGTGAATCTACCGTTCACCACTTGCCACTTCCACCCCAAATAGAAGATATGCTAAGTTTGAGGATAGTCTGAAGTTGTATCGGAGCCTTGAAGCCTTGCCTACCGCTTGATACCGCTTAGTTTGCTTCTGTCTGGGGCTTGGTGATTAGCTTGGGGAAGGCAATATGTCGATTTCAATTCTGGCGGTAAAATTCGGAAATCAAGTTGGCTGCAAGTGGGTAATAACGCAGGGGTATATTAGGTCAGTGAGGTTTGAAGATAGCCTTAAACTGGTTAGTTCCATAGTGGACTAGCAATCCGTTACTAAAGCTAAATTGTTAAGCAAGTATAGCTAGGATTGTTAAGCAAGGATTTTAACAGCTATTTAACTGCTGGGGACTCTAACTCCCCCTTTTTAGTATATCCCATTCCGGCATGTATTATCTCTAAATATCACTTTCTATCCTGCCATCTCTAATCTCAATGATTCTATCCGTCTTTGCGGCAACGGCACGGTCATGTGTCACAACTATAAAAGTAGTCCCAAACCTTTGATTTATTTCCCGGAAGCTGTCGCACATTTTATTTGTTGTTTCAGAATCCAAGTTACCCGTTGGCTCATCCGCAATGAGGATCTTGGGATTATTTATAAGGGCTCTGGCTATTGCTGTTCTTTGCTGCTGCCCGCCCGACATCTTTGTGACCGGACTGTTCTTCCATTTAGTGATCCCCAACATCTCGAAGAGTTCATTCGCTTTTTCTATAATCTGCATAGAAGCCCTGCGATGCTTTATCAGATATGGTATGAGAACATTCTCAATCGCTGTGAATTCCGGAAGAAGGTAATGAAATTGGAAAACGAATCCAATTGTCTGGTTTCTCAAATCGGCAAGCTCGTTCTTATCCATATCGTCTATCTTGATACCATCGATGATAACTTCCCCCCTCGTGGCTTTATCCAAAGTGCCCATGATGTTCAGCAAAGTAGATTTACCGCTTCCCGATTCACCCACTATCGAATTGCATGAGCCACTCTCGAAGCTTAGGTTGATATCAAAGAGCACCTGGGTATCCACAGCACCAGTGTATATCTTATCAACGTTCTTAAGTTCGATAATAATACTCATTCTATCCCTCTCTGATAACCTCTACCGGGCTGAGTTTAAGTGATTTTCTTGCAGGCAAGATTCCGGCAAAAGTTGAGGCTGCCAACCCAATAAACCATGAGGTAAGAATAAAATCATATTCTATATACAAATCTACTATTGCCACACCGCCCGCGCCGGTGGTAGACGCATTGAAACCATAAAGAAGGCCAAGCCCCAAGATAACGCCTAGTGTCGCTCCTATTAAACCTACTAAAAAACCTTCATAGATAAATATCAAGCTAGTTGCTAAGTCCTTTATGCCCATAGCTTTTAAAATCCCAATTTCCCTAGATTTCTGCAAGACGGTGATAGCCAACACACTTGAGATAGCTATCACCACTGAAGCTATGATAACCACCTGTATGACAATACTTGACATTCGCTGACCTTCAAGTCCACTCAATAGCTCTTCGTTTTGTTCCTTCCAATTATTGACATTAATATCATCATTATCCAAGAGTTTCTCTATTTTATGCGCTGTTGTGTCGGCGGCAAAGACGTCTTTCACGGTCATTTCTATCGACGTTATTCTATTACCAAAATTGAATATGCGCTGCGTTGTCTTAAGATTGGTAAGTATCCATGCCTCATTTATACTCGCCACACCAAGATCATAAAAGCCGGATATAATAAAAATTGTCTCTTTACCATCAGGTGTTTTTACGACTAGCTTGTCTCCAATATCGACCTCTAGAGCCTCTCTTAGGTCTTTACCAATCAGCACCTCTCTTGCTGATTGATACGGCCTGCCTTCATACAAAGACTCCCTGATATTATATATACTATCGACACTATCAAAATTAAAACCTCTAACGATGATAGGACGGTTGCGGTTTCCATCTTCAATAAAGGCGTTAGCGCTAGCTGACACAGCGGTTGCCTTGACCTGGTCAATCATCCCTATTTCCTTGACTAATATTTCCCAATCACGCATGGTGCTGATATCGGTTGATGACATAATTGTTATATGCGGGGATTCGCCAATAGTCCGGTCGACTAGTGTTTTCTGAAGGCTACCGATTAGGAGTCCAACAAATATCTGAATGGAGATAGCAATGGCTATGCCAATGATGATCAATAAGTTCTGGGCCCCGCCCGTTTTGAGAAATCGTACGGCTATCTTTATTGATAACATATTTTTAAGGGATGTGGTACCTTACGACTTGTTTCGGGTAACTCTTCCCTCTCATCAGATCACGATCAAAATTGAATCTAGAGAATCGCTCCCCTGGAATATTCTCTTCGCGTGAAGTGACATACATGTCCTCAAAGTGAATACGGAGAGGATCCACGCGGAATTGGCTCAACAAGTGCTGAGCATACTCCTCTTCGTTAACGTTAAGTAGATACTCTGCTAGCTCGTTGTGCACCGTGGCTTTTGTCTGGCCACGCAGGGAGTTGAGGAACTCTGACAACTCACTTTCGAAGAATATATTCATCGTGCCATATCTCCTCACTTTGGGTCACCTCTCAAGGAGTTTCTCATTCATCCAGTCGTTTAAGCTCATCGGTATCCTCCCCGGTGGTATTCCCGCCAATAGCTACATAGGCGAGTCGCCCAGTTCGTGTATGCAGATCGGTTGTTATATATTCTAAGGTTTGCTGCGGCATCTGTCCACAGAGTTACCCCTGCTTCGTGGTCGGGATAGAGTTGTCTAACCTGTATTTGCTTAGACAACTCGCTGTTGTGCGGCGACAGAGGTAGCTCAAAACGCTGCAGCCCAGCCATTTCAAACGCCGTTTCAGGTGGAGTTCGACGCCTCCCCTCTCTTGTGTCGTTCTAGTGACGTCCGTGTATGACCACAGCAGATGACGGCTGACCACACCTAACCACGTCCGCTGGAGAGCGTTTGACGGCTTCCCACGATTGCGGACTGGCTGTTAGGAAACCGCTGCTTATTTTAGCTGCAAAATGCTTGTGCTATGCTAACCCGCGTCTCTAAATCCCGTATAGTAAAGGAGGTAGGCGATGATTTTGGTGTCCTGGCTGGTTGGATAGTCATAGCCAGTATCATCACGGTCAGGTTTTTCCGGTGGGAGTGGCAGGACATCACCACGTGAAGACTATACCCGGAGTTCTATACACTGACCAACGTGGTCTACTTAGATGGCATCGAATTGGCACTACTAACAGGTCAAGGCTATGAAGCACTGCAGAGAGTCGGAGTATGGAATTAGAGTACGCTCTTTTAACCGGTCAGATCAGTGCCGCGCCTAGATAGTACGGCCAGATTACTATGGCAAGCAAAATCTTCCACCAAACCAGACTGGCGTAACCGATTGTAAATAGCCAGCCGATGAACCAAATAGGGGCTACGAAAACCGGGGAGCCGCGGTGGTACCAACGTTTTTCTCCCTCTGTCATGTTTTCCTCCTTTTACAAGATAATCTACTCTTGATTTGATGACTTTCCCTGCAATATCTTAATGATAAGTCTACTGGATAACAAAATCTAGTATAGGACCTGAGAAACTTTGAGTACAATTCACCGAGTGCCAAAAAGTCTATGAAATCTGCATCTTAACCGATTAGGAATATCGTGTAAAAACTTCGTTTCACCACTTCGATTGTGCTATAATTATTTGTGATGGTACAGATATTTAGGGACGACGATGAGGGCTATTTGGAGTGGGTCACCAGCCATCCGGGAGGCTTTGTTGTGAATTGTGACCGTGAGCCTCATCCTAGATACCTGAAACTTCATCGAGCAACTTGCCGTACAGTTACAGGCACTCCCGTAAATGGACGAAGGTGGACGGCCCTATATGGTAAGGTGTGTTCCACAAGCTTTGGCGAGCTTCAAATATTGGCCAGGCAACAACCAAGGGGGCAACTAACTAACTGCCGACTCTGCAACCCCTAGTCAGACCGTTCACCACGTGCCACTTTCACTTCAAGCAGAAGGCATGCTAAGTTTGAGGATATTTTGAAGCTGTATTCTGTTGCTGCAGGTTAGCTCACAGATAGGAGAGTATTCACCATTTACCAGTTTTATGGCGTGCTATCCCCATAGCGATAAGACCTACACCAAAGCCAATGATAATCGCTGCCGGCATAAGATTGAAGCCTATCCCAACGCCCAGGCCAATGATAAGACACCCAATAAATACAAAACTACCCAAGCCTGCTTTCTTATCTTCTTTATCATTATCTGCCATTGTTCCTCCTGCAGTATAGTATGCCCAGTTATTCTCCGTACAGGCATTTAGACCATATCATACCACTTCTTTTCAAATTGTAGACTCTAAACACAGTCTGCTGTCTATCTATTTCTTGTTTCTTTCGTAATCCAATTAGTAGAAACTAAAGTAGCAAGCCCCACGAGATTTATGGCAGCGAATATAATGGCAGCGGTTCTGCCCCAATCGAACATAAGCTCATTGAGTAAAAGACCAAGCGTGCCGATAAAAATTAGAATGAAGCTGCCCAGTTTTAGAACTTCTCTCATAGACATGCCTCCCAAATCCCTGTTGCTTATTGAATTGCCGTTACACCCGTAATCTAATTTCGTCTGGAGTAACATGGTCTACTATAATATTGACTCCAGCTATCTTTATTTCACTTTTCTTCTTAGGATAAAAAAGGTTCCAAGCGAATCCCTGGTATGGAGGCGATCGGTCAGTGAAGTTTGAGGATAGTTTGAAGCTTTACCGGAGGATGGAGGCTCTATCCTCTCAAAATCCACGTGGGGGAGTGATCTAGTTCAGATAGATGATGGACACTTCGAAGTAGGGAGTTACCTCTCATCTTGAGTTTGAGCAAGCTCTGGCAATTCGTTGTGTCATTGCGAGGAGTGAGATTCCTCGTTTTACTCGGAACAGGCTCCGCAATGCCCCAGATTAGTAGCTATCAGCTTTCAGCCTTCAGGTATCAGCTAACTACTGACCGCTAACCGCTGACTACTGACTACTGACTACTGACCGCTGGCTGCTTTTTAGATTATTCTGGTTTTGCCAGTTTCTATTTTAAATTTGCAGCCGCACTTCTTGCACCACCAGCATTTAATCCCTACTTTAGTCCCTCTAGCCGGCTCAGTGTATAAGACATTCATACTGCCGCATTGTGGGCATTGTGGTTGTTTATAAGTCATTATTTACTTCCTATTGCTCGTCATCATTTTACCTATGCTCAGGCAAAGGTGGAGTTTGCGTAGTTGGCGTAATTATAGCAGAATCGGTTTGATTCACACTGCTAGCTATCTCATTATTTGATGCCTTGCTATCTCCCGGCATGAGCAAACCTACTACCACGACAACTAGAGCTGAGAGAACGAGTAATCCCTCCAGTATCACCTTTAATTATACCCCTGGTTAGCTTCGCGGGGTTACCAGTCCCTTTCCGCTATCCTCCAGGCTGTATCATACGTCTTCCGGGTTCTTTGGATAGGCCATGCTTATGAAGTCTTTATTTACGTTTAAGAAGGAGGTCTCATAGAGTAGTTCATCTTCCGACAGGGAGTAGACTTTGCTATTGGTAACAGGTATAAAATCATGCCTTGTCTGGAACCTTGGCTCAGCGTTCATAAAATCCGTGAATCTTTCGCCTTCCAGGATATAAATCTCCCCTTCTATCTTATGTTGTTGCGTGTAGAGCACAGCCTCTATCTTGGCCTTCTCCACCTTCAAGCCCATAGCTGACCTCCTTTATCTTTTTGAATTTGGCCTCTGCTTCCCGGCTAGCAAGGTTGCGGTCGGGATGATACTTCCGGACAAGACGCCTAAATGCCTTTCTTAACTCCTCTTGAGTAGCATTCCTGCTTATCTCAAGGATTCCATAGTATTTGTATTGCCTTTGGAAGCGCTTCTCCGAATCCGCCATTTCTGTTCACTCTTCATTCTGAATCCTCAACAAAAGCAATATTGCCACAGCCATAAATTTGGCAACTGATAGGTAACAAATATCCGCATTCAAAACACCTGATGAATCTTGAATGCATCTCGTCCAGGATTAAGCCTGCGAGTATCGCTATTAGTCCGACTAAAACAGCCAACCTTCTCATCATTGCCTTCAGTTATACCCCAACTCCCAAGCTTATATAGTTGTGGGAAAGTGTCTACCAATCTTGTATTGGCTATTCGTGTGCGTCTGCCTTGCGTATATTATGCCTTACTTCGTACTCCGTCAATATTCCCATTAGTTTCTTGGAGCTAAGATGAAATGAAATCTCAAGGAACATTCAGTATCCCTCAATCTTGAGAAGCAAAAGTCCCCTGGTTTTAGGGCAGGTAGGTTATCCTGGAGGGTGGTTTTTCATGCAGTTCAAACTCTATCCCGGCTTCTTTGAATAAGTCTTTGAAAGAGTCATCAGCATAGCTGCCGAAGGTTACGAAGCGCTTTATTCTGGCATTCACCAGCATCTTGGCGCACAGTATACACGGTGGATGCGTGGCATAGACTGTGGCGCCAGCGATGTGAACGCCATGAAGCGATGCTTGTATGATTACATTTTGTTCGGCGTGAATTCCCCGGCATATTTCCTGCCTGGTTCCGGATTTGATATTCAGCTCATCCCTGAGGCAACCAAGTTCAAGGCAATCTTTGACCCCGGAAGGAGCACCATTATAGCCGGTGGCTAGTATGTGCTTGTCCCTCACTGCCACAGCGCCGACATGATGTCGTCGACAGGTTGACCGTTCTGCTACCACAGTAGCTATCTTGAGAAAATATTCATCGATGTCCGGCCTGGTTACTTTTTTCATTTCAAAGCGGATAGAACTCGTTCCGTCTCCCTTTCCAGCTCCTTCAAGGAAGCTTCGTTTACTATGGCAAAGTCAGCCATGGCGATTGGTCCACCCTTGTTGATATTCTCTATCTCTGCTTTATCTCGATTGGCTGCTTCCTCAACTGTCAAAGGTCGTTTTGCCCTGTTTCTAAGTCTCGCATGCCTGGTAGTCTGCGACGACCAGACAGCAACTGTACTGAGCCTTTCGCCATAGCGGTCCTTCAATAAAGTATACTCTTCCCACGAGTAAAGTCCGTCCACCACGACGTTTGACGATTTCAGCGAGGCGTCAATCCTGGGCAGGTTCAATTTGGCATATGCCGACATCCCGTGTTCTTTTCTCAATTCCTCCCTGATGTGGCGCTCGTTTTCCTCGTTCAGTTCAAGTCCTCTATTCTTGATTTCTTCTTCCGTGATATCTCCAAACCTTACTTTGTTAAAGCCGCTCTTCTCAAATACTCTGGCTACTTCTGATTTGCCCGCGCCTACCATGCCAACAATTGCTACCACTTTCATTGCTCGTCCGTATCTAATAGATGGATAGCAGGTTTCCCTCTGTTAACAGCATTTGTGTGACTATTATAGTGAAAAATCACAGGCTTTGGCAAAGGTTCCTCCGGCAAATCAAGAATTGAACCGATATGCCCGGCAATATTCGGCCACTCGGACTACACGGAATGCTGCCAGGGTGAACTTGAAGTTCTCGTGTTATAATGGTTGAAGGGAGAGGAATAACTCTTAACCTGCGCAAGAATAAGAAAATCAATGCCCCCTGAGATTACAGGAGCCGCTTTAGTAATTCCGGGTTTCGCTATTTGTATTTTGGCACTGAGAGCCCGGGGAACTTCCTGGCAGGGAAAAGTTTTTGGCACAGACTTTAGAGCAGGCAGCGGGGAAGACCTCGCCATAAGCAGGCGAGTTTCTCATCCTGGGGCAGCCTTTATGCGCAGCTTTTAAGGAGGTGAG
>Ga0315543_1001743_pt1 | contig 22770 bp, 22 predicted proteins | sample SalMarSW160210MG_2_FD_203098 | JGI IMG/M metagenome (GOLD analysis project Ga0315543, IMG submission 203098) | Salt marsh sediment microbial communities from the Plum Island Ecosystem LTER, Massachusetts, United States - Salt Marsh Sediment SW1601-210 ...
TAAGGAGAGAGGGGGCGAAGCCCCCTCTCATAAATCTCTCCCCCTCTCACTCAAAATAGTTATTCTATACTAAATCATGGTATTGAGTGAGAGGGGGATAAATGGGTTGAGTATATATATCAACCAAAACCGAATAAAACCGGTCTTTTTGTTATTTGACACTGTAAATAGTGTGGGTTAGAATTGAAAGTGCTGGTAGACGAACGGAGGAGGTCTGATTATGGTAGAGATGGTTATCGACAGCATACGTGTAAGCCTGATGAACTACCAGCGTGTGGTAATCTTGAAAGAGAAAATGGCAGACCGCTACCTGCCTATCTGGATAGGTCCCTCCGAGGCGGACGCCATAGCCGTAAAACTCCAGGGTGTCAATGTCCCCAGACCTCTTACGCACGACCTCCTCAGCTCAATCATCCAGACCATGGGAGCCCATATCAACTCTATCCTTGTCAGCGACCTCAAGAACGATACTTTTTACGCTAAAATCACTATCGATATGAACGGCAGTCAGTTCGAGGTTGACTCCCGCCCCAGCGACGCTCTAGCGCTGGCGGTTAGGGTTGAGGCGCCTATCTTTGTCGATGAATCCGTCCTGGACAAAGCGGGAATCCTGCTGGATAAGGATACCGGCAAACCTATATTCGATGACGTCGAGATTGCCAATAAAGAAGGCAAGAAGGTCAGCGATGACGAGCTGAAGAAACTATCCGCTTTCCGGGAATTCATCGATGCCCTTGACTGGGACGATTTCGATAAGCGCAAGTCTTAAGGTGGGACGATAGATAATTAAAAAAGAAAAACCCTGCAAAATCCGGATGCAGGGTTTTTTTTATTGCCGGAGAATCAAAACGTAGCTGTAAATATACTTGACCTGGACTTTGAGATTTGATATGCTTCCCGTGGTATGAAAAGCTGGGTAGCGGCGCTGGGGCTTACCGGGGTGGGTTTTTTCATAGCCGGGTGCATAATTGGCGGTCTTCTGGGTGGTTTGTGGCTGGATGAAAAATTTAGTACCAAACCTGTTTTTTTAGTTGCGGGGTTAATTCTGGGAATTGTGTTAGCCTTTTACGGTGTCTATAGCATGCTTAAACCCATCTTGGATAACGTGAGAAAGGGAGGGAAAGATAGCTAGTGCCTAAAAAAGGTTGCCTCGGTTGTTCGTTCCCTTTAACAGTCGGTATTCTCGTTGTATTTCTCGCACTTTTCATTGTCGGTCTCATTAGCGGTGCTTTAGGACAGGCAATTATCGGCGAAACATCCATCGGCAGCGCCGTGGCAATAGAAAAACCCCATATCCAGCTACCCGCCGAACCAATTTTCCACATAGGTGGTTTTGCCGTTACCAATACCCTGCTTACTTCCTGGATAAGTATGCTTGTGCTTGTCTTATTATGCTGGGCGATTACTCACCGGATAAAGATTATTCCTTCAAGGCTCCAGAGCTTGCTTGAGTCCGCCCTGGAATGGATGCTCAATTTCTGCGTGGAGGTTGCCGGAGAGAAAAACGGACGCCGCTTCTTCCCTTTAATTACCACCATATTCCTCTTTGTTCTGATTAACGCCTGGATGAGCCTGATACCGGGATACAGCTCTTGGAACCGTACACTCGAAGAAGAAGTACTTACGGGAATATCTGCGAATCCGGGTATGGCAATCGGTCATGCAAAAATCATCGCGGATGTAAAAGATATCGAAGAAATCCATAAAGATGATATCCTGGTCTTTGATATTTACACGCCTGAATATGAGCCTGCGTTTGATCATTGTGCGGCAGTAATACTCGATGAAGAAGACATCAATGGGAACGCGGCTGCTTTATGCCGAGAAAATGATATTCCCTGCGTAGCTGCAACTCATGAAGCAACCACTCATCTAGAAAACGACCAGAATGTCCGTGTTGACGGTTCAAGCGGTGTTATTTCAGAAATAGAGAAAATCCACATACTCCGCGGCGCCAATACCGATATCAACGTGCCGCTTGCCCTGGCACTGGTATCTTTTGTTTTTGTTATTTACAACGGGGTGAGAGCGCTGGGACACCACTTCTTCAAGGTATGGTTCAATTTCGGGCGTTTCTTCCAGGGTCACAAGAAGCTGTTCACCGGCAAGGTCAAAGCCGGTTTCGGCGATATCGGGATGGGAGTAATCGACATTTTCGTCGGTTTCCTGGAACTGCTGAGTTACTTATTCCGTAACATTAGCTTCACTTTCCGTCTTTTCGGCAATATGACAGGGGGCGAAGCGTTGATATTAATGATGATGTTCCTCGTACCCTGGGTGCTGGCAATCCCGTTTTACGGTCTGGAACTGCTGGTCGGTACCATCCAGGCGCTTGTCTTTGCCGGACTGACGCTGGTGTTCGCCACGGTAGCTATTACACCACACGAAGCTGAGGAAGCCTGATAGACGGTTTTTAATAATATTATCCCGGTCTACACTATTACTTATAGGAGGACGAACGAATAATGGATGCAGAAACAATCAAGTTGCTGGCAGCCGGGCTGGTTATGGCTTTAGGCTCGCTGGGTCCCGGAATCGGCGTCGGGCTGGTAGCATACAGCGCTTTACAGGCAATAGGACGTAACCCCGATGCCAGGGGACCGATTATGACCACCATGATACTCGGAATCGCCATGGCTGAGGCTGTAGCCATTTATAACCTGGTTGTGGCAGTAATCCTGATTTTCGTAGCCTAGTCTGGCAGGCAGGAGGCGTATTTTGGAAGGACTCGGAATCAACGGACCATTATTGGTGGCGCAGATTATTAACTTTTTAATCCTGCTAGGCTTGCTCTACCTGTTTGCCTACAAACCTATCCTGAAAATGTTCGATGAACGTGCCAACAGGATTAAAGAGAGCATGGACATGACGGAATCCGTAAAGGAAAAGGCAGTCAGCGCAGAAGAAGATGCAAAAAAACGGCTGGAAGAGGCTGGCCGGGAAGGCCAGGAAGTGATAGCCCGTGCCATAAAAACCGGCGAGGAAATAAGGCAGAAGGCGGAACAGGATGCCAAGCCCGAAGCCGAAGCCCTCGTAACCAGGGCGCGCCAGGAAATACAGCAGGAGCGGGGTGAAGCTATCGCGGAATTGCGGAAGGAATTTACGGACCTGACCATAACGGCGGCGGAAAAGGTTATTGAGAAGGAACTGGACAAAGAAAGCCACCTCAAGCTAATCGAGAAAGTGCTTGACGAAAGCGATACGCTGAAAAAGAGTTAGACGGTTCCGCTTTTGGAGACAATAATGTCCGATAACGCATATGCAATAGAGCATGCAAAGGAGATATTCAGGACTGCCCTTGAAGGCAACGAACTGAACAAATGGCAGTCCGACCTGAGAAAGCTGGTAAACCTGACCAGAGATAAGACACTCGTTGCCTTGCTGAGTGACCCGAAAGTCAGCTTCGATGATAAGGCTGAAGAGCTGTCCGGGCGGCTTGGAGAGACGAGACCCCAGCTAATCAAGCTGTTATCCGAGCTTATCAACAGGGGCAGGCTTCCGGTAATGGAAGATATCTCCGATGAATACCAGAGACTGGTGGACCAGCACCGCGGTGTCGAAGGCACCGAGACCGCAGAGATTACCACCGCTATTCCTCTTGATGACGACTATACTCTGGGTATAGCCAGACGTCTTACCTCAATGACGGGCAAGACGGTCGTGGTAAAGGCAAATGTAGACCCGAGCATTATAGGCGGGATTATAATAAAAGTCGGCGATAAGGTTATCGACGGCAGTACTCGCAGTAAATTAGCCACCCTGAAAAGGGAAATCGGCAGAACGATTACGTGATTTGTATAAAAGTTATAAAAACCTCTTCGCGAGGAGAGCGGAGGTAAGTTAGATGACATCGAAAGGTCAGGACATCGCTTCTATTATCAAGCAGCAGATTGAGCAATTCAGTATATCGGTGACGATGGTCGATGTCGGCACCATAACCGAGGTCGGTGACGGCATCGCCAGAATCCGCGGTTTGAATGCAGCCAAGTATAACGAGTTACTACAGTTTCCCGACGATATCATGGGCGTTGCTCTGAACCTGGAAGAAGACAGTGTAGCCGCCGTTATCCTCGGTTCTTACAGTACCCTTAAAGAGGGCGACGAGGTAAAGTGCACCGGCCGTATCGCCGAGGTACCGGTGGGCGATTCGCTTATCGGCAGGGTTGTAGACCCTCTGGGGCGTCCTCTTGACGGCAAGGGTGAAGTTAAAAGCGACAGGACCCGGCCAATCGAGCGTATTGCTCCCAACGTCGCTATTCGCCAGTCCGTCAACACGCCGGTGCAGACCGGAATCAAAGCTATCGACGGTCTTATTCCTATAGGCCGCGGACAGCGGGAGCTTATTATCGGTGACCGCTCGACGGGTAAAACGGCTATCACTCTGGATACCATCATCAACCAGAAAGGCGGCGACCTTATCTGTATCTACGTTGCTATCGGGCAGAAAGCTTCAAGGGTAGCCCGTGTCATCGCCACGCTGGAAGAATACGGCGCCATGGAGCACACAATAGTGGTTGCTGCCAACGCCTCGGACTCGGTCGCCCTTCAGTACCTGGCTCCTTACGCCGGCTGCGGTATCGGTGAGGAGCTGATGGAAAACGGCAAAGACTGCCTGGTTATTTATGATGACCTTTCAAAACATGCCTGGGCATACCGCCAGCTCTCGCTTCTGCTCAGACGACCCCCGGGAAGAGAAGCCTATCCCGGTGACGTATTCTATCTTCACAGCCGTCTGCTGGAGAGAGCCGCCAAGCTGGATGATGAGCACGGCGGCGGTTCACTCACCGCGCTGCCGATTATCGAGACCCAGGCGGGCGACATGTCTGCCTATATTCCCACCAATGTTATCTCCATTACCGACGGCCAGATTTACCTTGAGACCGACCTGTTTAACTCCGGCCAGAGGCCGGCGGTCAACGTGGGGCTTTCGGTATCACGTGTCGGCAGCAACGCCCAGACCAGGGCAGTCAGGCGGGTAGCCGGAAGGCTCAGGCTGGAGCTAGCCCAGTACCGCGAGCTTGCCGCTTTTGCCCAGTTCGGAACTTCCGAGCTCGACCAGGCAACCAGAGACCAGCTCGAGCGCGGGCAGCGCACAACCGAAGTCCTGAAACAGGGACAGTACACTCCTATGTCCATGGAAAATCAGGTGTTGATTATGTATGCCGCGGTCAACGGTTATCTCGATGATATCCCCGTCGACCAGATATCCGCATTCGAGACTGAATTTCACCGGTTTGTCGAGACGAACCATCCCGAGATAGTCAGTATTATAGCCAAAGAGCAGGATATCAGCGATACGACCGAAGAATCGATAAAAGCGGCGATTACCGAATACAAACAGGGAAGAATACAGAGTCAGTAATCAGGGAGATTGAGGCGGCAGATTGGCTAATATCCGTTTAATCCAACGCAGAATACGCGGTGTCCAGAGCATATCGAAAATTACCCGTGCCATGGAAATGATAGCCACCTCCAAGATGAGGCGTACCCAGGAGCGGGGTCTCGCCGGGCGCCCCTATTCGGAGAAAATAAACCAGGTGATATCCACCCTGGCAGCAATCTCCAGCGGTGAGGTGCAGCATCCCCTGCTCCGGCGTCAGCCCGTCAATAAAATAACCATCGTGCATATCACTCCCGACCGTGGACTGTGCGCCGGCTTGGTTGCCAATATCAATCGCCAGGCAGGCAATTTCATGCTGGAGCAGTCGGTCCCGTCGTCGCTTGTCTGTGTCGGCCGTAAAGGTCGGGACTTTATGAGACGAACCCGCCGCAATGTTAAAGCCGAGTTCATCGGGCTGGGGGATCATCCGAGCTATATCGATACCCTGCCTATATCGCGGATTATTATCGACGAGTATACGGACGGGGAGACGGACGCCGCCTATCTTTCCTATACACGGTTCGTTTCGACTATGGTGCAGAAGCCGGTAATGGAGCCTATATTGCCGGTCGAACCGGCGGCCGTTACGGATACTGCACTTACAGAATATACGTACGAGCCGGACCCGGGAGCGGTACTCGGAGAACTGCTGCCGCGGTTCGTTGAAATGCAGATATACCACGCTATCCTGGAATCTATTGCCAGCGAGCAGTCAGCCAGAATGGTGGCTATGCGGAACGCTACTGAGAACGCCGCAGAGCTTACGGATGATTTAACCCTTCTCTATAATAAAGCCCGTCAGGAATCCATCACCAAGGAGCTTCTTGACATTACGGGCGGAGTCGAGGCTATGGCTGAGTAAGTCTGCTGGTTTGTGAGGTGAAAAGTGGCAAAAGGTAAAGTTGTTCAGGTAATCGGAACGGTAGTCGATGTGGAGTTCCCGCCGGACGAGCTACCGCAGTTGTTTAATTCAATAGAAGTCGAATCATCTGAAGGCAAGGTTATCCTCGAGGTGCAGGAACACACGGGCAACAACTGGGTACGATGCCTGTCACTGTCACCCACGGAGGGACTGCAACGTGGTCTCGAAGCTATCGATACCGGAGCGCCCATAAGCGTGCCGGTAGGGAGAAGTACTCTGGGAAGGCTGTTCAATGTTCTGGGCGAACCGCTGGACAACATGGGCGAAGTAAAGGCAGACGAGAAATGGGAAATCCACCGGACTCCGCCGACAATCGAAGAACAGGAGACCACAACCGAGATTCTCGAGACGGGACTCAAGGTTATCGACCTCGTAGCCCCGTTTATCAAGGGCGGTAAAGTCGGGGCCTACGGAGGAGCCGGTGTGGGCAAGACGGTAATCATCCAGGAGCTTATCCGTAACATCGCCACGGAGCACGGCGGTTTTTCGGTCTTCGCCGGTATCGGCGAAAGGTCACGTGAAGGAAACGACCTCTGGCGTGAGATGAAAGAATCGGGCGTTATCGATAAGACTGTCCTTGTCTTCGGTCAGATGAACGAGCCTCCGGCGGTCCGCCTGCGCATCGGCCTTACCGGCCTGACCATGGCGGAGTACTTCCGGGATGTCGAGAGACAGGACGTCCTTCTGTTTATCGATAACATATACCGTTACACTTTGGCGGGAATGGAGGTATCGGCTCTGCTCGGTCGTATGCCTTCCGCGGTAGGATATCAGCCGACTCTGGCTACCGAGGTCGGCGACCTCGAAGAGAGAATTACCTCCACCAGGAAAGGCTCGATTACCTCATTCCAGGCTATTTACGTCCCGGCGGATGACTATACGGACCCCGGAGTGGCTACCACCTTCGGTCATCTCGACGGCGTCGTTGCCCTGGACAGGTCGATTATGGAGCAGGGTCTTTATCCGGCGGTTGACCCGCTGGCATCTACCTCCAGGATACTCGACCCCAATGTCGTAGGTGAAGAGCACCACCGGGTAGCCCGCGAGGTACAGCGGGTTTTGCAGCGTTACAAGGACCTTCAGGACGTTATCGCCATCCTCGGTATCGAAGAACTGAGTGACGAGGATAAAATCAACGTCGCCCGTGCCCGTAAAATACAGAGATTTCTCTCCCAGCCCATGTTCGTCGCCGAGGTGTTTACCGGCAGAACGGGAAAGTACGTGCCGATACAGGAAACGGTACGCGGCTTCAAGGAAATCCTTGAAGGTAAGCATGACGAGCTGCCGGAACAGGCTTTTTATATGGTTGGACCCATAGAGGAGGCGGTGGAACAGGCTAAGACGATGGGGAGTGCCGTTTAATGTCGCCCGTCAGGCTCGATATCGTTACCGCCGAAAGGCTGGTCTACTCGGAGGATGTCGACCTTGTTGTCGCTCCGGGTGTCGAGGGACAGCTTGGAGTTCTGCCGCATCATACTCCCCTGATGACCACCCTTGAAGCGGGAGAGATGATGGTGCGGAAAGGTGACGAAGAATTCTATCTGGCTATTTCCGGCGGCTTCCTGGAGGTGCGGCCGGACAGGATAATAGTCCTTGCCGATTCGGCGGAAAGAGACGATGAAATCGATTTAGCCAGGGCGGAAGAAGCGAGGCGTCGCGCCAGGGAAAGAATCGACCAGACTACTTCCGGTATCGATACGGCTCGTGCCGAAGCGGCTCTGCGCCGTTCGCTGACGCGTCTCAAGGTGGCGGAGAAGAGGAGAAGAAGGAGAGGCGAGGGACCGCGGGTATAACCGGCTACATCACCTTCTTTTCATTCAGGCTGAGCAGCCCTTTGAGGGGTTCTATAACCAGGAGTCCGTTTTCAAGGTCGATGGATTTTACTATGTCATCCGCCGCCGGGATAAGTATCTCCCCCCTGTCTCCTTCAGCCACATAGATGTCGCCGCCGGGCATGGGTAGAATATCTTTAATCTCGCCGACCTGTTCTCCGCCGGTTGATTGTACCTTCAGTCCGATTAGCTGAAAATGGTAGTACTGCCCGTCCGGGAGAGCATTAAGCTGACTCCGGTGTATTTCTATCGACTCTCCGCGAAGTTCATCGGCATCTTCGGCATTATCGATGGCATTGAGCTTGATTATCGCATTTCCTTTTTGCCAGTCTAAACTCTTGATTACCACCGGCTGCCGGTTGATATATACCTCCGAGGAAGGATTGAATCTCTCGGGAAAGTCCGTCTCCACCTTCACTTTAAGCTGCCCATTGACTCCCCACGATGAGACAACTGTCCCCACAACGATATATTCCGGTTCAGAATTTTTCATCGGCTGTTTATAAGATACTGCGGACTATTCTATGGCATAGACGTTGCCGTCTTGAGAACCTATGTAAACCACTCCGTCAACAACTGCCGGCGATGAAGTGATGATATCTCCGGTAGCGTATTCCCACAGCTTCTCGCCGGTATCGGCATTTACGGCATAAAGCTTCCCGTCCTCGCTGCCGACGTACAAAACCGAACCCGCTATCGCCGGGGAAGACCTCACAATCCCGCCTGTCCTGAAGGTCCAGAGTACCTTCAGTGTGTTAACATCTACAGCAGCAAGTCTGTTACCGGAGCCAAGGTAAATCGTATCCTCGACGAGAATAGGCGTAGAGGTGTATTGTACGTGCATTGGAAGTGACCACAGGAATCCGGATTGGTTCGGAGGTCTCGGCAACCAGGAGAACATCAGCCATGCCTGCGTCCAGAAAGGCCTGAGTTCGTGTTCCCAGAGCCATGTCCTTGCCGTACCGTCGACAGCTGTCAACGTTCCGGTGGTGGAAGCAAAATAGACGGTTCCGTTGCTACTCACTATCGGAGATGAATAGACCGCATAGTGAGTCCTGTACCGGAGACGGCGTTGCCCGTCGATGGTACTGATAGCGTAAGAATAACCCTGCCCGCTGCCGATATAGACGATGCCGTTGAAAACAGCCGGGGATGATACTGCCGGGCTGTTCGTGTTGTGTTTCCAGAGCTCTGTTCCGTCGGACGCATTCAGGGCGTAAAGATAATAATCATCGGAGCCGAAGTATACTACGCCGTCGGCTATCGCCGCCGAAGAACGTACCGGATATTTGGTCTTGTAAGCCCAGAGCTTTTCACCGGTATCCGAATCGAGAGCGTAGAGATATCCGTCGTTCGAGCCCGCGTAAACTATGCCGTTTGCAATAGACGGTGAGGAATCGACCCAGCTTCCCGCTTTATACTCCCAGTTTTTCTCTCCCGTTTCTGCGTCCAGGGCATAGAGGTTGTAGTCCCTAGAACCGATGTATACGGTACCGTCGACCACCGCCGGTGAAGAATGGACAGGAGCGCCCGTGGAGAACATCCATTTCAGTTTACCTTCGGGTGTTTCCGCTGCGTCTCCAGTACTGCCGGTGCGGGAGAGGTCACGCCGGAACATGGTCCAGTCACCGTCCGCAGGGTTGGAATTTACCTCCTGGGGAGGTTTTGCTATGAAGTCGGTGCCGTACAGGAAAATCAGCAGGATAAGAACAAGAAAGACCACCGAACCGACGCCGATAGCCCCTAACTTAATCCTCTTTCTCCGCTTCAGGTAGCTTTCGCGGCGTCTGGTTATTTCCTCCAGCTCCTCTTCTGTTACCGGTTCGTCCTGGTTAAGTATCGCCCCCCAGCAATGCTGGCAGAACCGTGTTCCCGCAGGATTGGGTTTATGACAAACCGGGCATATGACCCAGCGTTCGGGCTCGGATGAAGAATCCATACACTATCTCCAGATATTCTTCAGAAAAATTTTGTACCAGGGCTGGCTGTCTTAGACAAGCAATTGCCTGCTCGGCTGAAGGGGGAGTACGTTAGATTTATCCGTCCGGGAGGCATTGATAACCCTTTACGAATATATTATACCACTTTATATCTTTCCGGGGCTATTTATTCAATGGCGTAAACATTGCCGTCTTGGGAGCCTATGTAGACGACACCATCGATAACGGCAGGCGATGAAGTTATACTATCCCCGGTGGCATACTCCCACAGCTTCTCGCCGGTGCCGGCATCTACGGCATAAAGCTTCCCGTCCTCGCTCCCAACATATAAAACCGAACCCGCTATAGCCGGCGAAGACCTGACAAGCCCGCCTGTCTCGAAAGTCCAGAGTATCTCCTGGGTGTTGGCATCCACGGCGAGAATCCTGTTGCCGGAGCCTATGTAAATCGTGTCTCCGTCCAGGAGAGGTGAAGAAGTTTGTGCTCTACCCAGCCAGCGTAGCCACAGGTATCCGGACTGAGGAGGAGGTTGCGGAATTGGAACACCCATTATCCATAGCTGCATCCACCAGGGTCTGATTTCGTGTTCACGCCACAAGGTTCTCGCCATACCGTCCACGGCACATATGCTGCCGCTTGTGGTGGCGAAATATACGGTCCCGTTATCGCTAACCGCCGGAGATGAATAGACCGCATAATGCGTCTTGTACCGGAGACGGCGCTGCCCGTTAACGGCATTAAGAGCGTAGGAATAACCGTGTCCGCTGCCGACATATACGATACCGTTGGCAACGGCCGGGGATGATAATGCCGGGCTGTCCGTGTCGTATTTCCATAGCTCTTTTCCGTCGGAAGTTCTCAGGGCGTAGAGATAGTAATCATCCGAGCCGAAGTAGACTACGCCGTCGGCTACCGCCGGTGAAGACTGTACCGGATACCTGGTCTTGAAATCCCAGAGCTTTTCACCGGTATCCGAATCGAGGGCGTATAGATATCCGTCGTTAGAACCCACGTAAACCGTACCGTCCGTCACTGCCGGTGAGGACTCGACCCAGCTTCCTGCTTTATAATCCCAGTTTTTCTCTCCTGTTTCCGCGTCCAGGGCGTAAAGGTGATAGTCCCTCGAACCGATGTAAACGGTACCGTCGACCACTGACGGTGAAGAATGGACGGAAGCGCCCGTGGAGAACATCCATTTCAATTTACCTTCGGGCGTTTCCACTGCTTCTCCCGTACTGCCGGTGCGGAAGAGGTCACGGCGGAACATGGTCCAGTCACCTTCTACAGGGTTGGAATTTACATCTTCAGGGGGTTTGTATATGGTATCGGTGAAATAAAATAGACCAAGAAGGACTGCGCCCACTAAGGCAATTACTGCAAAACCAGCGGCTGCTAACTTGAATTTCTTTTTGCGTTCCAGGTAGATTTCCTGGCGTCTGTTTAATTCCTCCAGCTCCTCGTTAGTTAGCTGGTTGTCCTGCTTGATAGCCGCTCCCCAGCAATGTTCGCAAAAACGTGTTCCCGCAGGATTGGGTTTGTGACAAACCGGGCATATGACCCAGCGCTGCGGCTCAGGCACAGACCCCATTAACTATATCCGCCCCTTCCCTGAATAATGCCGGATTTCATGATTTATCATGCCGGACATAAAACTGCCTTTCCTGGTTTATGAGGAATTTCTCAGACCATTTCCATGACTGGTTTGGGGTAGTGATACTGATTGATCGATTATCCCGGGTAAATACTAGGTAATTTCCAGGGTAGCCCTGGTTCCCGCCTTGGCGGCTTTGACCCTGACCAAGGTACGCATTGCTTCGGCTATACGGCCTTGCTTGCCAATTACTCTACCTTTATCATCATCGGCAACCTGAAGTTTAAGCGTAATGCCCTGCTCATTCTCTTCTTCCGTTACCACCACATCATCGGGTGCATTTACGATCGATTTGGCGATGTACTCTACTAGCTCTTTCATGATTTCTCCTTGATTGTTTTGAACTTATCTAAAATACCAGTTTTTGATAACAATCTGCTGACAGTCTCTGTCGGCTGTGCGCCTTTGTTGAGCCAGTTTAGAGCTTCCTCTTCATTGATAACGACTTCTTCCGGGTCCGTCAATGGATTATAATGTCCGATAATGCTGATAAATGCTCCGTCACGGGGTGCCCGAGAATCGGCTACTACCAGCCGGTAGCTCGGTCGGTTTTTGGCTCCCATTCGTCTCAATCTTATCTTAACCATTTTCGTACTAGGCTATTATGCGCTATATGTGTCGCTCTGTCAATAGTTCTGCGTATTGTAAAAAGATTATATAGTAGATATAATCGGACTATGAAGGCAAAGAGCCTGCACGGCTGGTCGCTCAGTACCTCTCAGGCAATAGAGATACAAAATCGCCTTACGGCACACGTATCCAGGAAAAACGAACTTGGTGAGGTCCGTTACATAGCAGGCGTTGATATATCCGTGGATATGGTAAGGAAAGCGGCTACCGGGAGCGCCGTCCTGCTGGACTACCCCGGACTCGAAATCGTTGAAATCGGAATGGCGCAGGGCACCCTCGATTTTCCTTACATTCCCGGTCTGCTGTCGTTCAGAGAAATACCGCTCACACTGGCTGCCTGTGAGAAATTGACCATTGCCCCCGACCTTATTATCGTTGACGGCCAGGGAATAGCCCATCCCAGGCGTATCGGCCTCGCTTCACACCTCGGTCTCTTTCTGGATACGCCCACAATCGGTTGCGCAAAATCCCTGCTCTGCGGTAAACATGAGGATGTAGAAGCCGAGCCGGGCAGCTATTCACCGATAATGGACAGGGGTGAGACAATAGGAGCAGCCCTGCGTACTAAAACGGCGGTAAAACCCGTGTATATTTCCATCGGACACAAGACCGACCTGGAAAACGCCATTCACTGGATTATGAGGTGCTCTCGCGGCTACCGCCTGCCGGAGCCTACCCGTCTTGCCCACCTGGCGGCAGGAGGAAAGCTCCGGTCTCAAAAATCCGCGGCTGCCCCCGTTATCGGGAAAAATAGATAGGTTTAATTTTATAATCATATAAATCGATGTAGGGGAGTTGACCAGTGCAGGAACTGAGGGATAAATTAAAAGACTTGCAGACCAGAATAGCCATGGCCCTGGTGCATCTTTGATATCGCTGCTAAAGAAAAAGAAATTGCCGGCTTGGAGAAGCAATCGGCACGGCCAGACTTCTGGCTGGACCAGGTGAAGGCGAAGAGAGTCATGCGCCGGTTAGCCGAATACAACAAGGTTACGGAGAAGTGGCGGGGTCTGGAAAAAAAGGTGACCGATTTAGACGAAATTGCCTCATTGGCGGAAGAAGATGACTCCTTCCGTGACGAGTTACAATCCGAAATAGAAACGGTGGCATCGCAGCTTGACGAGCTGGAGCTGGAATTGGCTTTCAGCGGGGAGTATGACGACAGGAATGCAATCCTGGCTATCCACGCCGGTGCCGGAGGCACCGAATCACAGGACTGGGCGGATATGCTGCTTAGAATGTACCTCCGCTGGGCGGAACGCCGCGGCTATAAGACGGAGATACTCGATACTTCCCCGGGAGACGAAGCGGGGATAAAAAGTGCCACCATCGGAATCAGCGGCGACTACGCCTTCGGCTACCTGAAATCTGAGCACGGCGTGCACCGTCTGGTACGCCTTTCTCCCTTTGACGCCGACCATGCCAGGCATACCTCCTTTGCTTTAATCGAGGTGCTGCCGGAAGCCGAAACCGGCGAAGATGTCAATATCGAACCGGAAGACCTGAAAGTTGATACCTTCAGGTCCAGCGGACCGGGCGGACAGCATATGCAGAAAACGAGCAGCGCGGTGAGGCTGACTCACATCCCTACTGGGATGGTGGTTACCTGCCAGAGCGAGCGCTCCCAGCACCAGAATAAGGATATCGCCATGACTATCCTTCAGTCCCGCCTGCTGAACATGGAGCTTGCCAGAAGAGCCGAGGAAAGGGCAAAGCTCAAGGGAGAACGTGTATTGGCCGGATGGGGCAACCAGATTAGGAGCTATGTTCTGCATCCCTATAAAATGGTGAAAGACCACAGGACAGATTATCAAACCTCGAATACGGACGCGGTGCTAGACGGGCAGCTGGACGACTTCATAACGGCTTATCTCCGCTCCATAGTAGGTCAGGAACAGTGATAAAGAAAATTGCGTTATTAATCATACCGGTCGTTTTTCTTGTATCCGTTTTTCCGGCACAGGCGATAGTCCGCGCCGAAGGCGGACTGACCGTACTTGACAATTCGGCCGAGGCGGATTTCCCATATAAACTCAACTTCAGTCTTTCGGCAGAGAGCGATACGGATATTACGGATATCCGCCTGCATTATAGCGTCGACCGTAAAAGCTATGCCCGGGTGACGAGCGAGGCGTATATCGAGTTTGTCCCCGATACCGGCGTGGATGTTGAATGGGCATGGGATATGAGAAAGACGGGTGGTTTACCTCCGGGGACTAACGTACGGTACTGGTGGACGCTTGAAGATTCCGGCGGCACAAAGATAGAGACTGTTCCTGTAGATATTCGCTTCGATGATGACCGCCATGACTGGCAGATATTAACTGAAGGCAGGATAACCATGTACTGGTATAAAGGTGGACGTTCCTTCGCCGATGAACTGATGGCTGCCGCCCAGGAGGGTCTTGAGCTACTTAACAGGGAAATAGGCGTCTACCTGAATAACCCTGTTGATATTTATATATACGCAAACTCGCAGGACTTACAGAGTGCCATGATTTTCCCCCAGTCATGGACGGGGGGAGTGGCTTACCCGAGATACAGCGCAATAGCTATCGGCATAGAACCCGATAACCTTTCCTGGGGAACGAGGTCTATTGTCCACGAACTGACACACCTGGTTGTCCATCAGATGACCGATAACCCCTACCTGGACCTGCCGACATGGCTCGATGAAGGACTGGCTATGTATATGGAAGGTCCTCTCAGTGGCTCGTTCGTTTATTATCTATCCAAAGCAATAGAGGGCGACGCTCTAATCTCGGTGCGGAGTCTGGCGAGCCCCTTTTCGGCGTATGCCGATAAGTCCTATCTCTCGTATGCCCAGAGCTACAGCCTGGTGCAGTTTCTAATCGCCGCCTACGGTCAGGAAAAGATGCTCGAACTGCTTACCGTATTCAGCGAGGGAACCGGTTATGATGAAGTTCTTTTAAACGTCTATGGCTTTGATATGGACGGACTTGATAAAATGTGGAATGATTATATCGACTATATATCGGAGCAGCAGTCCGAAGAATCGGCGGAAACGGTGTCTGTACCGATAGCCGGAGTTTTTAACCGGCAAGCAGAGAGGTTGTGATGGGAAAGAAGTCCTTCACTATCCACGATTTGCCTGTTGCGGAGCGACCCAGAGAACGGCTGCAGAAGTACGGTCCCGAGGCGCTGTCCGCCCAGGAGATTCTTGCCCTTATTATGGGACGCGGCATCGCCGGCGAATCGGTAACGGTCACGGCGCAGAGACTGTTAAGCCAGTTCGGAAGCCTTAAAGGGATTGCTGTCGCTTCTATAGAAGAGCTTTCGCAGGTAAAGGGAATCGGCTCCGCCAAGGCTTCCCAGATTAAGGCTGCCTTCGAGTTGGCAAACCGTCTGGACAGTTATCCGGAATCGGGTAAAACCCCGGTAGTCAAAACACCTGAAGATGTTGTAAGCTTGATAGGAGGAAAACTCAAGGAAAAGAAGAAGGAGCATTTTCTGGTTGTTTTACTGGATACCAGAGGGAAGTTGATAAAACTCTCGGAAATTTCCGTGGGCAGTCTGGACAGCAGTATCGTCCATCCCAGAGAAGTCTTCAAAGAGGCACTATCAGCCAGCGCCGCCTCAGTTGTCTTTGTTCACAACCATCCCTCCGGCGACCCCGAACCATCGGAAGAAGATGTTAAACTGACCGAGAGGCTTGCCCAAGCGGGGGAAGTGATGGGCATAGAAGTCCTTGACCATGTAATAATTGGCGGTAATAATAGATATCAAAGCCTGAAAAGGGAAGGGTTGTTTTAGCATGCCCAGGTGTCCTAACTGCGGCCAGCAGACCAGCGGTGATAATTGCGAGTGGTGCAATTTCCCGATAATAAGGCGTGTCCCGAAAAGGCGCAGGATAACCACGGTAACCAGGAAAGCCAGGGTAGCCGAGAAACAGACTGAAAAGCAGGCGAGGGAAGAAATTGCAGGAGCAGCCCGTGAAAAAGCCAGCCATGAATCTTTAGCCACTAAAGAGATGGCAAAACGGACTGCGAAAGAGGAGAAACAGGCAAGAAAGGCTGAAGAACAGGCGCGTAGAGAAGCCGCTATAACAGTCAGGGAGAAAGCAAAGCAGGAAGCCGAAGAGGCCAGGAAAACCAGAGAAGCCGAAGAGCAGGCGAAGAAACAGGCTGAAATAGAAGCTAAAGAGAAGGCGAAACGCGAAGCTGAAGAAGCGGAAAAAGCCAGAGAAGACGAAAAGCAAGCAAAGAAGCAGGCTGAGATAAAAGCAAAAGAGAAAGCCGAACAGGAGGCTATAGAAGCCCGGATAAAAGCCCGGACGGAAGCGGAAGAAAAGATAAAAGCCAGGGAAGCTGAGATTGAAGCCAAGAAGCAGGCTGAACTGGAAGAAAAAGAAAAAACCAGACAGGAAGCCGAAGAAGCCAGAAAAACCAAAGAGGCTGAGGAAAAGGCGCGAAAAGAAGCCGAGATAGAGGCGAAAGAGAAAGCCCGGCATGAATCTCTGGCTGCAAAAGAAATGGCAAAGCGGGAAGCCGCCGAGGCTAAAAAGGCCAGAGAAGCTGAAATTCAGGCAAAGAGACAGGCGGAGATAGAATCCAAAGAGAAAGCTAAACAAGAGGCTATCGAGGCCAGAGAAAAAGCAAGGCAGGAAGCCGCCGAGGCTAAGAAGGCTAAAGAAGCTGAAATTCAGGCAAAGAGACAGGCTGAGATAGAAGCCAAAGAGAGAGCCAAACAAGAGGCTATTGAGGCCAGAGAAAAAGCAAGGCAGGAGGCTGCCGAGGCTAAGAAGGCTAAAGAAGCTGAAATTCAGGCAAAGAGACAGGCTGAGATAGAAGCCAAAGAAAAGGTAAAACGCGAAGCCGAAAAGGCGAAGAAAGCAGCGGAAGCTGAGAAACAGGCAGAAATAGAAGCGAAGGAGAAGGCTAAGCGCGAAGCCGAAGATGCCAAGGAAGCCGCCGAAGCCGAGGAGCAGGCGAAGAAGCAGGCCGAGATAGAAGCTAAGGAAGAAGCCAAACGTGAAACCGAGGAAGCTAAGAAAGCCGCAGAGGCTGAGAAGCAGGCGAAGAAGCAGGCCGAAATAGAAGCTAAAGAGAAGGCAAAACGGGAAGACGAGGAAGCAAAAAAGGCCGCGGAAGCCGAGAAGCAGGCGGAGATAGAGGCGGAAGAAAAGCCTGAAGAGGTGATAGAACCTGTTGAAGAAGTACCCGCTGTAGAAACCGGGGAAGTGGCAGAAAAAGCTGTAGCGGGAGTAAATGCTGAAATCTACAGGAGAGCTATCGAGCCGCTTCTAGCAACGCCGCTGAACAAAAAACAGGTCGAAAACATTGAGGAATACCTCGAACAGATAGAGAAAATAGTCGAAGAATTGAACGCCGATAGGTTCGGTACCGGTGAAGCGATACGAAGGCTCCGGAATATTTCTGCAAAGATGTCCGGATAGGTACCGATTCACGCTGTTCTACCAGGGAGACTACATTGCAGGTTGATTTCAATAAACTGGAGAGGGCTTTTAATCCAAAATGCCTGGTAGTTGTAGGAGATAAGAAGGAAAGCAACTACATGTGGCTGCGGTCGCACAGTAATTTCAAGGGAAAGCTATATTCTGTTCAGGTTGCCCCCGAAGAAATCGAAGGAATCGAAACCCTCGGGGTGGAAAATTATACCAGCCTGATGGATATCCCGGAACCGATAGACCTGGTAATCGTGGCCGTTCCCAGAGCGGTAGCCCCCAGAATACTGGAGGACTGCATACGTAAGGACGCAGCCGTCGCCCATTTCTTCACCGCCGGTTTTTCTGAGACCGATACCAGAGAGGGAATCGAACTCGAACGCACACTCACCGAAATGGCGGAAAAGAGCAATTTCCACCTTGTCGGCCCCAACTGCATGGGGATATTCAATCCCGGCATCGGAGTCGGTCAGGGTGCGGCGTTCCAGAGCGATGGCACTGCCGGTTCGGTGGGACTCATCTCCCAGAGCGGCACTCACGCCGTCACCTTCAATCGTGAAGCGTCTCTGCACGGACTGGCTATCAACAAGACGGTCAGTTACGGCAACGGAATAGTCCTGGATTCACCGGATTACCTGGAATATTTCGGGCGCGACCCGGGAATAAAGGTAATCGGCATGTACCTGGAGGGAGTGAAGGACGGCAGGAGGTTTCTCAGGGTTCTGAAGGAGGTATCCGCCAAAAAGCCGGTGGTGATATGGAAAGGGGGGCGGACGGAGGAGGGAGACCGGGCTATTGCCTCGCATACCGGCTCTCTTGCCATATCCCGGTCGATATGGGACGCAGCCGTGAAGCAGCACGGGGCGGTGACCGTTTCGAGTCTGGCGGAGCTTATCGATACCCTGAAAGCTGTCCAGTTTCTTCCCCGCGTTTACGGTGATAGGGTCGGCATTACCGGAGTATCCGGGGGACAGTCCGTAGCCATTGCCGATGCCTTCGCCGAAGCCGGACTGAAGGTGCCCACCCTTACTCAGAAGTCTTATGATGAGCTTGCCTCCTTTTTTACCCTGATCGGAGGAGGATACCGCAATCCCATAGATACCGCCAACCAGAACCGCCGCGAGATAGGGCGTATTATCGAGATTTTATTACGGGACAACAACATCGATAACCTTGCCCTGCTGGTCTCTTCACGCTTCGGGCCCGGGGGACCGGATAGTAATTTTAACAGATTACTGGTTGATATCAGGAAAAAGACTGAAAAGCCGATAATTACCGTTCTCAACTGGGCGTTCTCGCCGGAGGACGTAAAGCAGGCGGGAGAGATCATTAAAAACCTTCAGGAAGGCGGCATCCCCGTGTTTATCTCGCTGGAGCGTGGTGCCTTTGCCTTGAGAAAAGCACTTGACTACCACAATATGCGGAACCGCCCCGAATAACACTACTTGAGCTGGACTATTTCAGCCTCGACCTTGCCGGCATCGACCTTCAGCAGCGCCACTGTGCCGAGTGCGAGTTTGTACCCTGGGAAGGTGGGACTGCCGGGATTTACCTGTAGTATGCCGTCATTATTTATCAGCTCGGCCTTGTGCGTATGCCCGTAAACGATAACGTCGGGGAGCCTATCCGGCTGCCGAATGCTTTTTAAACCAGCCGGTATATTAGCGGGTTTCTGGTGAACGAGCCAGATAGTAACGTCCTCGATATCGAGGACGTGCCTGCGTTTTACACGCCTGTCGGTGATAGTCGTGCTGTAGTCGTCGTCTCCCTCGGAGGCTAGGACCGGCGCTATGAGTTCGAGTTCGTCCAGCACGGACAGTGAATAGATATCTCCGGCGTGTAAAATAAGCTCGACTTCGCTAAAGACCCTTTTTAGCTGTTCGGGGAGTTCTTTGGCGTGTTCGGGAATATGTGTGTCAGAAATCAGTCCGATAAGCATATCTCAACTTAAGATTATCCAATCACCAGCGTTTCTTTGTCAATTTTCACAGTGAACGGCGGTTCTACGCCGCTTTTTTGTGCTATATTTATTAGTTAAGGCTTCAATCATGGAATCGATTTCGGGCAAATTTATAAAAATAGTCCTCGCAGTTATTGTGACTCTCGCTTTACTGTCCTGCGTGCTGGTCGGCGGCTGCCGCCCGACCGGAGACGGAGAAGATACACCCCCCGGCAAAGATGAGGTCCTCAACCTCTACGGCATCGACCCGCATACCCTAGACCCCGCTGTTTCCGGCGATTCGTCCTCCCACCAGTACGTTACCCAGATATTCAGCGGTCTGCTTTACCTCGATGAAAATCACGAGCCTGCCCCGGACATCGCCAGGGACTGGAAGGTCGGTAATGGCGGAAAGACCTATACATTCTACCTCCGGCGGGACGTGAAATTTCACGACGGTAGCCCGGTTACGGCCGCCGATTTTAAATACTCGTGGGAGCGTGCCTGCGACCCCGCTACCGGCTCGATGACATCGGCCGGCTATCTGGGCGATATCGTCGGGGCTAAAGACATGCTTGCCGGTAAAGCCGGCGAAATCAGCGGTATAAAGGTTATTGATGATTACACCCTTGAAGTGACTATTGACGCCCCGAAGTCTTATTTCCTTTATAAGCTGGCTTACCCCACTTCCTTTGTCGTTGACAGGAACAACGTAGAGTCGGGAAACGATTGGTGGCGTGACCCTAACGGCACCGGCCCCTTCTCGCTAGGGCAGTGGGATGAAGAATCGAGGATTGTCCTGGAGAGGAACGGACTCTTTTATGGAGAGCGCGCAAAGGTAAGTTCCGTAATATTTAACATCCTGGGTGGTATTCCTATCGTATTGTATGAGACCGGACAGATAGATATCACCGGCATCTCTGCTTACCAAAAGGACATGGTAACGGACCCGTCGAGCCCATTTTACGATGAATTACAAATATTCCCGGAGTTCAGTTTTTACTATCTCGGCTTCGACGTTAACAGGCCTCCTTTCGACGATATCAATATCCGGCTTGCTTTTACCATGGCTATAGACAAGGAAAAGCTGGTATCACTTGTGTTCAGGGATATGGTGGAGCCGGCGTACGGAATCCTGCCGCCCGGTTTGCCCGGCTATAACGAAAACCTGACAGGCTTCTCATTCAATCCGGAAAGGGCGAGGGAGCTGATTGCGGAATCGGCATACGGCGATGTCTTAAATCTGCCGCCCATCACGCTCACCACGGCAGGCTGGGGTGGGGTAATATCGCAGGATCTTGAAGCAATCGTCGACCAGTGGCGGCGGCACCTGGGAGTTGAGGTAACGGTAAGACAGCTCGAACCCGAAAGATATATCTACAACCTGACACGGGAGAAGGACGGGATATTCGAGATAGGCTGGATTGCGGACTACCCTCACCCGCAGGGTTTCCTGGAGACTCTCTTTCAAAGCGAGGCGGAATACAACTACGCCGAGTACGGCAACCCGGAAGTGGACTCCCTGCTCGATATGGCAAGCCGGGAGCAGGATGCCGAAGCTGGCTTCGTCCTCTACCGGCAGGTAGAGCAAATGCTCATCGATGATGCCGCCTGCATACCCTTATGGTTCGGAGAAAGCTATGTGCTGGTTAAACCCTATGTCCACGGCTATCACCTCAACCCCTTCGGCCTGGCCATGCTCAATAAAGTGTGGGTTGAAATAGAGTAATAGTGCTTAATTATTCCCTGTTGTTTTGTTTCTAATTACAAATTGTTAGCAATATTACTGTTGTTCTAACTTCATTTAACCCCCTGTGTGTAAATTATACGTTGAGCATGTTTTCTGGTGTATTTGTAGCTAGATTGCTGTTTCGTAACAATTGGTATTTTAGCCTTAATAATCCTATGTTAATGCTTAGTATGAAATCCATTAGTGCCATATTTATAGAAGTAACTATTCTAAGCGAATTCATAGGTACTGATATTAAGGCTAGCTCCATTCTTGAAATATTCCTCTAGTACTCAAAATAGTACTCATACACCTTCGTTCTTACTTATTACCTATATTCGTAAATTTTAAGATGTCTAGTTACACTTCATATGAATTTAGTTTTTGGGTATATATTAAGTGATGAATCTTAATGTGTGATTGACTTTATTTAGTAACTAAAGTATTATTGCCAAACAAAGTGTTGTCATAATGCCTGTATCATGAAGTGTAGATTCGAATATTTTTTACATAAGTCATAATTTGGAGATAGTCAAATGGAATTAGATAGTGCGCTTGAAAAGCTACTTTCAGGTGAAGCTATAATGTTCGCTGGTGCGGGTTGTTCTATCGGTGCTAAAAATTTGAAAGATAATTCTTTCCCGACTGGTTCTGAATTAGCTTCCTATCTTGCTGCAAGAGCAGAAATAGAACTTGATACCCCTCTGGAAGATGCAGCAGAAGCCTATATTGACAAGTTTGGAACAGATAGTCTAATCAGAGAAATAAAGGAAGAATTTACAGCTAGAAAAATTTCTAAATTTCACGAGAATTTGGGAAATCTTCCTTGGAAAAAGATATATACTGCAAACTATGATGATGTACTTGAAGAAGCGTATAAGGTTAATCAAAGGATACTAAATCCTGTGACTGCAAGTGATAACCCACATCTCACACAAAATAGAGAAACGAATTGTATCCATTTAAACGGATATGTTCATAGACTAGACCGAGAAAAAATCGGTACAGAATTAAAACTTACGGAAACAAGTTATATTGTAAGTTCTATTGAAGAATCACCTTGGGGTTTGCTTTTTCAAGCGGATGTTAGACATGCCCAGACTATTTTTATTATTGGCTATTCCCTATACGATTTAGATATAAAAAGGTTGCTATATAGTAGTCCTTCTTTAAAAGAAAAAACCTTTTTTATTCTTGGAGCTAACCCTAATCCAACTGTAATTAGGCGAGTTGAAAAATTTGGTCATGTGGTTCTCAACACATTAGAAGAATTTGTTTCATTGGCTCAAAATAAAAGGAAGACCTTTAAACTTCCTGTAAAA
>Ga0315543_1001745_pt1 | contig 22737 bp, 16 predicted proteins | sample SalMarSW160210MG_2_FD_203098 | JGI IMG/M metagenome (GOLD analysis project Ga0315543, IMG submission 203098) | Salt marsh sediment microbial communities from the Plum Island Ecosystem LTER, Massachusetts, United States - Salt Marsh Sediment SW1601-210 ...
TCAACGTCGCTGGATGACCTGATGAGTCCTACACTGTGCAAGGGCGTTCGTCGTAACGCGAGTGTGAGCGACGTTGACGTTGTGTTCGCCGGCTACGGTGCCGCAAGCTGACGGAATCGTCGGGGAGCATGGCCCCTGGCGATCCGAGGCGCGGCGGTCAGAAGCAGTAGTCCAGCCCGAATCGCATTCCCTGCGACCAGAAATCCGTTTTCTTCATCAGCACGCCGGGCCGCTGGTCACCAGTAGGTGGTTGGGGCGGAAGCTGCGACAGATCGCGGTCAATCTGATCGCCCGCGCGGAGCACATTGTTCCAGTAGATGAACGTATAGCCGAACGATGCCCGCAGCCGGCGCGTGAAGTTGTGGCCCAGCGTGACGCCGACTTCGGGAATCACCGAGAACTCATTCTGGCGGTGAGACCCGATGTTGGTGTCTTGCGCCAGCAGCCCGCTGGAGAACCTCGACGAACTGCCGTCCGGCAACGTCGTGAAGGTGGCACCATCGACGCGCACGCGGGACGTGGTGTTTCCCAGGGCCACCTTGCCCAGGATTTCCACCGACCATTGGCCCATCCTGTCTCGATAGGAGAGGCCCAATTCGCCGCCGTGGAACTGATTTTCCGTGTCGAACGAGTCGAACAAATCCTTGGTCGTGCCCTTTTCAATAAGGCCCTGGGTCTCAGTCCACAGCGATGATTGGCAGACTGTCAGCCCGTCGTCGAGCCTGGCGAAGCGATAGCCGACGAGTAAGTCAAACCGATCCGAGTATCCTTGCCACACTGTCTTGCGCAACAACAGTTCGGCTCCCTGGAAGTCCGTCGTTGTGTCCACGAAGACTGATCCTTCCAAGAAGTCAGGATGTGAAACCAGCATCGCGTTTTCGGCATCGAGTCCCAGATCATAGTAGGGTCGTGCGAGGATGGGGATGGCTGCGTTGTTTGCCCGATAGTGGTCGGCTGCCCTGCCAAGGAAGAGATAGTTGGCCTCGACGCCCAGACCAGCGTAATCGCTGAGGAGATAGCCAACGGTGAACCGCCCGCCGGAGCGAGCGTCCGTCATCATCCGGTCGTCTCCAAATAAGATCGTTGTGTCCGGTCGCCCGAGAATGCCTGAGTCTTCTGGTAACGTTCCAACCGGGCTGGTCGTCACCAGGGCGGGCAAATGGCTTCCGCTCGTCCACCAGAGCAGATACTCGCTTCGCCCCCAGAGCCGGCCGCCGAACAACCGATAGCGCTCAAAGTCAGCACCGCCGAAGTACGGATCGCACCAGCATTCGCTGCTGCCACATTCATTGCCGCCACACGGTCCCGACAGACCTTCACCGACAAATGGCTCGTGATCCGTGAACTGGCGATCGTCGGCGCGGACCGGAGCACTCTGGTCAAGCTCTGGAACTGGCACTTCTTCGGCATCCCCGTCGGACTCCTCGGCAGCCGAAGCCTGAGCAACATGAGCCGCCAGACGAAATGGCCGGGCTACTTGGGAACTCGGCACAGAGTCGTCCCGGTTCTCTGTGACGTTCCTTTCCGCTTCGTTCGGCGGTGGCGGCCTGTTGGGACTCCAGACTGGCCGAACAGCCCTCGTCGGGTGTGTTCCCTCTGAATAGGCCACCCGCTGAGCACAGGCGGGGGGCGACGACGACAGTATGGCCACCAAGAACACCGACAACGCCGCACTCAGCCGGAATGCGGTCCACGTCACGGCCGATGATAAGGCAGAAGGCAGACGAGACATGTGGTGCCCGAGAGATGAGACTGGGGGCGCGTCGTTACTATGGAGTACGGCGCATTACACCTCATTCTGCCTAATACCGGCAACGGCCGTTTTCCGCAACGGCAGTTCCCGCGCAAGCGGCCGCGCAAGATTCTCCATCTTCTCCAGGTGTTGCATCTTGGGTTAGGATATTCGGAGGCAACGGGGCGACACAACTGGAGACACTTCACGGAAGCCAATCGGCTACGAGTGGGACAAATCGGTAGACAAGCCTTTGTCAATCAGTTTCTTCATCTGCTCAAGACCGTGGGCGCATCCGATCGGCTTCATCGGTATCTCGTTCAGAAGATCGGTCACAAAAGGCATGTTCTCTCGTCGATCGCTGCCGCCATCCGACCTTGGGAGAATTGGACGGGTACTGACCCTATTGCCGTGACGCCTATCCAGTGGGAGCCAGACCGCACTTGCAACAGGGAGAAAATGAGCTAGGATTTACACGACAACTTGACTTGACGCCGTATGGCGTCAGATTGCTGCTTCCAGCAAATCCGCGAACCTGAGCCCTTGGGCTCTTGAGCATCAGAAGCAGTACCCGAACCGCGTTCCAAAACGGAGCGCCGGCTGGGTGCTGTTCTGATGTGCCTCTTCGCGGAGGTTGCTGGAGCACGCTCGGTTCGGCGCTCCGTTTTTTCTTGGAGTCTGCCACGGGAGTGCTTGGACCGAAGATCATTCGACGAATGGTGGCAAGAGGATGTCGTCCGGTTGTTTGCGACACAAGTGACCGGCATTGTTTCCATCTGGTACCAACCGATCGTGGGAGAGACAAATGGACGGGCGCATGATCTTCCTAATCATGATGGGGGTGCTTCTCGGTGGTGGCGCGATCTACGCGATGGTTGGGCTGTGTTACGAGGCGTCGCAGTATCCAAAAAGAGAAGCCCAGAAGGCGAAAAGGAGGCAGGAAAAGGCCGCTCGTGACGCGAAGCTGTTCTGCCCGCACTGCCAGAAGTTCGGTTTCGTCAAGACGGAAAAGACGACCGTCAAGCGAGGCATCTCGGGCGGAAAGGCAACGGCAGCACTTCTCACCGGTGGCCTCACGATGCTGGCCACCGGTCTGTCTCAACAGGATACGATGACCAAGGCCACTTGCTCGAACTGCGGGTCAATGTGGCTCTTCTGACAAAGGGGCGATGCCATGCTTTATCGTGTAACCGGAGAGGAAATCGCCACACACCGGCACATCGAAATCTCTGATTGGGAGGCGCCCGACATTGTGACGGCGCAGAGGAATGCCGTGGAAATCGGAATCATCGTATCGACCATCGAACCCATGGAGTCCCCGGCTGGGCACCTGCAAGACGCCAAGGAAGACAATCGGACCGCGACCGCTCCAGAAGATGACCTCGCGGCGGACACGGATGTGCTCGTCGTGCCCGATACTACAGCAGATGAGACCCTGTCATTGCGAGAGAAGATCATAGGCGTTGTGATACTCGTCCTTCTCCTCGTAGGATTCCCCGCGTTGCTGTTTTTCCGTCCTGGAACACACGAGGAGCACTACGAGTTGGCGCAGACCCAGTTCAGCAACAGCCGAGTCACGGTCGATGAGTCGTCACTCCCTGAATGGAAGAGACAGAAAATCTTCTGCGACCTTGTTGCAGTCCTAGACCTCGGGTATGACGACTCGGTAGCAATGACTCTCGTCGAAAGGCAGTACGACGTTTCCGAAAAGACGCTCCGTGAGATTGCCAAGGAAGGGCTGGCCAAGGGATGGGCCATGCCGTGACGGCGATCAGCAGCCTGGCAGCACAATGCGAATGACATGCACACGGCAGCCAACACGCGAGGAATGCGGTTTCGTCCATCAATCAGTCAAGGCACCATCTTATCGTCAGGCGACGAGTGCCGAATTCGCTATTCGGTGTCTGTGGAACCCGCCAGCCGTCAGGGCGGCCGTCCATTCCACCAAACGACATCTGCCCTTCGAGTAAGAGACTGACTGTCAAAGCCTTTAGATATTCACGGCTGCATTTCAAATGAACCCGGCGAAACAACGCGAAGTACCCCGAAACCAAGCTCGCGTTGGCCGCCCTTCGCTATTGGATATGCAGGAGTCATCAAGCAGAAGCATGAGTCGTCGGTGCGTGAGCAGATGAACGTCAGTATGTGACGATCGAATCGACTTGAGCGCCGAATTGCACGATTTTCGGGAGTTCACCCTCTTCGGAGAATTGCCACCGTCAGCTTGCAGACGTAAACTTGGGGCGGGCAGGACCCTCAGAGTGATGCACGCGGGGGAGGGCACATGGCACTTCATGCTGAGTCGAGAGCAGGGGAGATCGTCCGCTACCCTGTTGAGATGTCCCTTCCTGAGGACCCGCCTGATTACTTTGAACACGCTGCTGAGGCGATTAGGCGAGAATACCGCAACTCCATCAAGTGGAAACGACTGCGTTGCCACGAGGTTTCTCGCATTCCCGAGAAGGCTGGAGAAGCGATCTACGTCCTTGAGATCGGCCAGTCGGTTGAATTCGACTGGACTTGGGAAGGGGCAATAGCGTTCCGCCCGCTGGACATAGACACCTTCGATGGTGAAGGTGACCCTGCTAATGCTCTTCTCAATCCAATAGAGGACACCACCGAAGTGGGAGCGTGGTCGGGAGAGGTCGTCGAGGTTGACGATGTCAGGGGACGCATCTTTGTCTGGGTCCCTGATCCTGATTGTCCACCCACGGTGGGCTCGTTCTACATTCGCCCCTTCAAGTTCCTGGAGTGTCTCCACGCGATCTACTGCGAGCCTGCAAATGCTGGACTGCAAGCATTACTCCCCGCAAGATTGAAGGCATCTCGTGGGGATGTTCATCCACCGACTTCTGGATCAGCACCGCCGCCCAGCATACCGGAGCTTCAAGACGTTTGGGACCACGGATGGGGCATCCTCTGGGGGCCGCCAGGAACAGGAAAAACCTACATTATCGGCCAGCAGGTTGCCGCTTGTCTTGACGATCCTGATGAGCGCATACTGATTGTCTCGACGACAAACAAGGCAACAGACGAAGCCGCGCTTTCATGTGGTCGAGCCATACGCCGGCGTGGATTGTCCGACCACGGGGACGGGCGCATTCTCCGTATCGGCAAGAGCGCCCACTACGAGATGTTCGAGCAGCAAGGATTTCTCGGCCTTCTGAAAGGAACGGAAACCGATCTTCTGCACCGAATCGGCGTGCTTACGAAGCAACTGCACAAGGCTTCGGCACACGAGGAAAGGGCCATTGTACGACAACAGATTCAATCCCTTCGTCGTCAGATTAAGGATGCGTCCTTCAACACCTTTGTTTTGGAGGACGTGAAGATCGTCCTTGCCACGTCCCTCAAGGCCATCATGCTCCTGAATCACGGGGACATTCGCGCGGTGGTCGGCGACGGCTTCGCGCCCTTCACTACTATTTTCATTGACGAGGCCGGTCTGATTCCCCGAGCAACAGCGGCGGCATTGTCGTTGCTGGCCAGTCGTCGTGTTGTCTTGACGGGTGATCCAAAGCAGTTGGCACCGATCAGCAGAGTCAGCCGGATTCTGCCAACAACACAGGCGACTTGGCTCGCAAGCAGCGGATTGAGCCATCTTCGTGGCTTCGGGATCACACATCCGGCGATTCATCTTTTGCGTGAACAACACCGAATGCACCCGGATGTCAGCGCGGTTGTGTCAGCCTACCAATATGACAACGAGTTGCTCGACGGGAGCACGGTACTCGCTCGCAAGACCACGGTGCCCAGGGTGCTCGATGGTCAGCCAAGGTCGCTCTGGTACGTGCTGGACGAGGACGGCGACGATCTCCCGTCGATCCGAGCGGAACGAGGACCGGGGAACCGCAGTTGGTATCGCCCGAAAACACACAGTGTTTTGAAGAAGCTCTTTACCGACGACTCGATGCGGACATCGAAGGGGCTTTTCATTACTCCGTTCGTCGCACAGGCGAGAGCTATCCGCAGCTACCTTGCAGAGGAGAAGATGGAATCATGGTCTGCTGCCACCGTTCACAGCCAGCAGGGTACGGAAGCCGATATTGTCGTGTTCGATACCGTCAATGCTGGAAGCTGTGGCTGGTCGTATGACGACTGGAAGCGCCTGGTAAACGTGGGATTGAGCCGAGCCAGGGAATTCGTAATGTTGATCGCCAGTCGTGCCGAAATGCGGGAACCGTATTTGAGGCAACTCACCGTCACTCTGGCTCCACGCATCATCAAGTGGTCTGGTAATAGCTATAAATTCGTCGAGGTTCCTGCCAACGTCGAGTACGAAGTCCCAAAGGCAATCGCGGGGAATCCCGATCTGATCGGCAATCAGTTGGAGAAACGAAAACGGCTACGCCCCGTCTTGAGTTGTGAGCAACAGCGTCTGTGCGACCTCAGCCTGGACGGAAAGCCTCGACTTGTACGAGGGGTTGCCGGAAGCGGCAAGACCGTGGTGCTGGCACATTGGCTGGTCAGAGCCATGCGGAGATTAAACGACCAGCCTGACGCGAAGGTGTGGGCGGTCTACGCCAATCGGTCTCTGCAAAGGCTGATCTCCGACACTATCGAAGAAGCGTGGAAAACCGAGGGAACCGGCAAGTCGTTCCCGTGGAGTCGGGTCGAATTGTGCCATATCAAAGATGTGCTGGAGTTGCTACTTCCAGAAGTCGGTCTGCAAATGGTTGACTTCGCGTTCGATTACGACAAGGCTGCGGCAGCCTTTCTTAACCACAGGCCACCTGACGCGATTGCCCCAGTGTGCCATGCGATGTTCATCGACGAGGCCCAGGATATGGGGCCGAACACGCTCAAGCTGCTGTCGGCATTGGTTGAAAATACGGATGGAGATGACCCAAACAGCCGGTCGGTCAACATCTTCTACGACAACGCTCAGAACGTATACGGTCGCTCGACTCCGAAATGGTCGGAACTTGGACTCGACATGCGGGGACGTTCGACGGTCATGAAAGAGAGTTTCCGGTCAACGCGGCCCATCACCGAATTTGCCTTGAACGTGTTGTATCGGCTGCAACCCCCTGATTCCGACGCTGACCAAAAGGAGCTTGTTGAGCGAGGGCTGATTGAGAAAACACGGCGCGGAGGCAAGGACTGGTGGAGAGTCCGGTTCAATCAGGTTGATGGTCCAGAGCCGATATTCCGCCGATTCACCGACCTCGATCAAGAGTTCAACTCCATTGGCGATCAGATGGTGCGGTGGATAGACGAAGAGGGCGTCACACCAAGCGACATTTGCGTGATCTACAACAACAAGAGAGTCGCCTGGCGGATGGAGAAGCAGGTCACCCCCAAACTAGAGGCGATCGGTGCAAGACTCGCCATTGAGACAGGGAAGCCTTTTTCTGGTGACAACCGAACAGTGACCGTCACTACATCCCAGTCGTTCAAGGGCTACGACGCAGAAGTCGTTGTGATTCCGGGTGTCGATCAGTTCGTGGCGAAGGGGACGGGAATCCTCTCGAACAATTTGTACGTGGCGATGACGCGAGCAAGGTCAATTCTTGCCATCTACGGACTGCGCAAGTCGAGTGCCACCGAGGCTCGCCTTATGTCCGTGCTCGAAGAATGTCGGGAACTTCTCCTGGATCGAGCCGAGGTGGAAAACGAGGTTAGCCGCATCGACGAATTCGAGGATGTTGTCGAGCGGCTTGGCCAGAACCATAGATCATGGGTTGAAAGTCTGTGGAAGAAACACCAGATCGAACTGGAGCCAATACTCGCCGAGGACGGCGAGATCATCGCTGAACCCGTACTCTGGTTCCGGGACAGCCAGCGTACTCTCGCCTGCTTCGGAAACCGCCCACCAAGCAAGTCAACGCAGTTCCGGCTGGAGGATGCAGGAATCGAGATCATTCAGCCTGGCAACGCGATCCGTTAGGCCGTCTGTTAGTTTCGGAGAGTGCTTTGTCCCGCGTGACCTTCCCGCCTCATGCCGCCCAATCCGCGCACAGCAGTTCCGCCTGCTCCAGGACCGTCCGCGTTGCTTCCTCGCGGAGGTCGGGCGGGTAGCCGTGCTTCTTGAGGATGCGACGGACCATGACCCGGATTTTGGCACGGGCGCTTTCCCGAACGGTCCAGTCGATCGTGACGCTCTTACGAACGGCCGTTACCAGTTCCACGGCGATCACTTTCAATTCGTCCACGCCCATGACCTGGACGGCGCTCGCGTTCATCGCCAGGGCGTCGTAGAAGGCGATCTCGTCGTCGCTGAGGCCCAGGTCGGTGCCACGGTTGACCGCCTCGCGCATTTCCTTGGCCAGTCGGATCAGTTCCTCGATGATCTCCTGTGTGGCGATGGCCCGATTGTGGTAGGCGTTCAGGGACTTCCTGAGCATTTCGGAAAACGCCCGCGACTGGACGAGATTCCGGCGTGTGCGGCCCTTGATTTCGTCCCGGAGCAGCTTCGCCAGGAGTTCTGCGGCCACGTTCTTGTGTTTCAGCCCGCGAACCTCGGCCAGGAATTCGTCCGAGAGAATGGAGATGTCGGGCTTCTTCAAGCCGGCTGCCGAGAATACGTCGATCACTTCATCGGGCGCGGTGATGGCCTTCGAGACCAACTGTCGAACCGCCTGATCGAGGTCTTCTTGGCTCCTCCGCTCGCCGGACGGCTTGACCAGCGCCGCACGCACGGCCTGGAAAAAAGCGATGTCGTCGCGGATGCGGATCGCCTCGTCGTGGGCCGCGCAGAGGGCGAACGCCCGAGACAGATCGGTCACGACGCCGGTGAACCGGGGCTTGCCATCGTCCTGTTTCAGGATGTGCTCCTGCGCCGCCGGCAACAGGCCCAGTCGTTGGGCCGGCGTGCCGGTGGTCCACCGCGACCAGTCAAAGCCGTGCAGCATGTCGCAGCAGACTTCGTATTTCTCCAGCATCGCCGCCACGGCTTCCTCGGTGTCGATGCTGGGCGTGCCCAGGCCACCGCTCTCAGTGTAGGTCGCCAACGCCTGTTTCAACTGGTCGGCCAACCCCAGGTAATCCGCGACCAGCCCGCCAGGCTTGTCCCGAAAGACTCGATTTACCCGGGCAATCGCCTGCATCAGCCCGTGGCCGCGCATCGGCTTGTCGAGATACATCGAATGCAGACACGGCACGTCGAACCCGGTCAGCCACATATCGCGGACGATGACCACCCGAAACGAGTCCTTGGCGTTCTTGAACCGCTTGGCCAGTTCCTTACGCCGGGGCTTGTTACGGATGTGCTGTTGCCATTCGGCCGGATCGGAGGCGCTGCCGGTCATCACGACCTTGACCGCGCCCTTCTTGTCATCCGTATTGTGCCATCGAGGCCGCAGCCTGATGATCTCGTTATAGAGTTCGACACAGATGCGTCGGCTCATGCAGACGATCATCGCCTTGCCGTCCATCGCTTCCAGTCGCCGCTCAAAATGATCCACCAGGTCTTCGGCGATCAGGCGAATCCGCTTCTCGTCGCCGACCAGCGCCTCCAGCGCTGCCCACTTTGTCTTGAGTCTTTCCTTCCGCTCGACTTCCTCGCCCTCGGTGATTTCCTCGAACTCGGCGTCCAGTTGGGGCAGTTCCGCCTCGTTCAGTGCTAGCTTGGCGATCCGGCTCTCGTAGTAGATCGGCACGGTCGCCTTGTCTTCCACCGCCCGCTGAATGTCGTAGATCGAGACGTAGTCGCCAAACACGGCCCGCGTGTTGGCGTCGGTCTTCTCGATGGGCGTGCCGGTGAACCCGATGAACGAGGCGTTTGGCAGAGCGTCCCGCATATTTCGGGCGAGCCCGTCGATCAGATCGTATTGGCTCCGATGGGCCTCATCGGCGATGACGATGATGTTCCGCCGATCAGAGAGCATTTCGGCCCGCGCGCCCTTTTCGTCGGGCAGGAACTTCTGGATCGTCGTGAAGATCACCCCGCCGGACGCCACCCGCAGTAGCTCGCGGAGATGGGCGACCGATTCGGCCTGGACCGGCTCCTGGCGCAGCAACTCGTGGCACCGCTGAAACTGGCCGAAAAGCTGGTCGTCGAGATCATTTCGGTCAGTCAGGGCAACGATCGTGGGGTTGTCCATCGCCGGGTGAAGGACAATCTGCCCGGCGTAGAAGAGCATCGAAAGGCTTTTGCCCGACCCTTGCGTGTGCCAGACTACGCCACACCGCCGGTCGCCCCTGGGCCGCGATGCCTCGATCGTCGCCTCGACCGCCTTCTGGACCGCATGGAACTGGTGGTAGCCGGCCAGAATCTTGTGGAGTTCGTCGCTGTCCGTGTCTTCCTCGAAGACGATGAAGTGCCGCAGCAGCGTGAGGAATCGGGCTCGGTCGAACACGCCGCGAACCAGGACTTCGAGTTCGAGAATGGACTCGGCGGCCGTCTCTTCGCCCGCGATGCTTCGCCACACCTTGAACCATTCCTGGTTGGCCGTGAGCGAACCGATCCGGGCCTGGAGTCCGTCGGAAACGACCAGAACCTCATTGAAGTGGAAAAGGGACGGGATTTCGCGCTTGTACGTCTGGAGTTGGTGCCAAGCGTCCCAGATCGTGGCGTCCTCGTCGGCCGCATTTTTGAGTTCAATCACGCCCAGCGGCAGACCGTTGACGAAAACCACGACGTCCGGCCGACGGTGGTGCTGGCCCTCGATCACCGCGAACTGATTGACGACCAGCCAATCGTTCCTCGCTGGCTCCTCAAAATCCACGAGCCACACGCGATCGCCGCGAATCGTGCCATCGTCGGTGCGATACTCGACCTCCACGCCATCCCTCAGCATGGCATGAAAGGCCCGGTTGGTCCCGACCAGCGAAGGCGACTCCGGCCGAAGCACCTTCCGAAATGCCTCCTCGCGGGCCTCGGCCGGAATATCAGGATTCAGTCGATCAATGGCCGCCCGCAACCGCCCTACCAGGATCACATCGCCAAACGAATCCCGCTCGGCCTCCGGCTCGCCAGGGGCGATGGTCGGACCATGCGCGACCGCGTATCCCAGTTCCTCAAACCAGGACAAAGCGGCCTGCTCGACAGTGGATTCATTGAACTGATCGGCCATCCGTTGTTTCCCGCCTATCGTCGTTTCCGATTGCGTTTTCGGGCCTTTTGTTGCTGTTTGCGTTTTGCCTTGGCTTTCTTGTCGGCTGCGAGTTGGCGGTGTCGGTCATCGCCAATGAAGACGATCGGCGGATCGCCGAATGCCCGGTTCAAGTTTGGTCTTGTTGGTCGTGGTGGCGTGTCGGGGGCAAGGCCCAGGCCCGTGACGCCCAAGTCCTGGCGCACCCGGCCCCAGGTGCCGCAGAGGTCGTCCTCGACCACCTGGGCCGCGAACGCCCGTTCGATCGCTTCGGCCGTTTCGGCTGCCTCCAGTTTTACCAGATGACTGACGAGGAAGCCATTCAGGTCGTATACCGCCTCCTCACATCGGGCGATCTGCCGGCCGAGCACGCCGACCACTTCGTCGCGCGACTCGGGATGTCGCTTGGCGATCTGGAACAGCCCGTCGGCGGCCGAGATACGCGGAAACTCGGTGTTGAGCTTGTTGGCCAGATACGCGGCCAGGGCGGGAATCGCCGGCGGCCCGACCTGGCCGAAGACCTCGGCGAACTCGCCCAGATACCAGTCGTCGCGCTCCTCGTCGAGCCGGTTCTGCATGGCCAACAGCGGCTCGACCGCCTCGATCGACCGAAGCTGCCCCAGCGCCCGCCAGGCATGGATCGGGGCCGAGTCGGCGGGACTGTCCGGCAGACTGTCTTCGTCTTCCCACAGCCGTACAATCTCGACCAGCGCCGGCACATGCTCCCGCGTCAGCCCCAACTGGCCCACATAGTCGGGCATCTCTTTTTGAGTGCCGAACTCGGCATCGCCGAACGTGAACAACCGATCCAAGGGCGGAGGATATTGCCAGGGTTTGCTCATTTTAGAAGCTCAATCCACCCGTAAGTAGGGCATCTCGTTTGCCGCTCATCGGTGCATAGCAAACCGATTTGTCGATCATATACGCCATTTCGTGATCAACTAATCAGTTTGCCACTCATCGGTGACCATCAAATGATGGACCGCCCCTCCGCGATATTCACCAGTTCGGGAAATGCTAGAATGCTCGATTTCTGCCCACTGGCCTCCCGGAGCGATCTCAGTAACCCGTTCTCTCGGCACAGTTTAAGGATGCGTCGCGCCGTCGGAGCCGGAATGTGAGCTTCGGCGACGAAGTGGGACGAACTGAAAACCGGCTGAGTGAAGAAAAAGTCCAAGGCCGCAATGGCATACTGCGAATGGGTGGTGTCTACCATCCATTTCTTCTTCTCGTCGTACAGCGCCAGGATGCGCCTCGCCTTTTGCTCATTTTCTCTCGCCTGCTGCTGCAATGCCCGGAGGAAAAAGCCGCACCAGCCGGTCCAGTCGTCCTGGCTCGACACGGCCAGCAGTCGGTCGTAATACTCCTGACGGTTCGCTTCCAGATACTCGCTCAGGTAAAACATCGGGGCGTGGAGCAACTCGCGCTGGTACAAGAACAGCGGTATCAGCATCCGACCCAACCGGCCGTTTCCGTCCAGGAATGGGTGCAAAGCCTCGAATTCGGCGTGGGCAATGGCCAACTGGACCAGCCGGTCGGGCGCGGAACCGTGCAGGTACTTTTCCCATCGGCTCATGCCCTCATCGACGTGCTCTGGAGCGATCGGAACGAACCGTGCCTTCTCCAAAGTGCATCCCATTGGGCCGATGTAGTTGGGAACCGGTTTGTACCGGCCCCGGGCCCTGTCGTGCCCGCGCACGCTGTCCAACAGAGTCGAGTGAATCTGTTTGATGATGCGCTGGCACAACGGCAATTCCTGCAATTGACCTACGGCCTCGCGCATTGCCCGGCGGTAATTGAGCACCTCGTGGATGTCGTCGACTTTCTTCGGGTCGAATTTCTCCGACGGCCCGCCCGCCTCGAACTCCAGCATTTCACACATGGTCGCCTGACTGCCTTCGATTCGAGACGACAAGACGGCCTCTTGCACGGTCAAAGGCGACAACAGAACGTCGGCGTTCGGAATTGCCGAGAGCAGCCCATCATAACGGGCCAACGCGGCGTTCGCCGGCCCAATCAACGGAATGAGCCGTTCCCAATCAAGCCGCGCCGGCGGAAACTTGCCCGTGTGGTAGCTTACAGGACGGGACATACTTACTGCTTCCTTCTCATGACGTACTTTGAATCAGCTTGTGCGGATCGGCAGTCCAAGGTGGCTAGTTTGACCGTGGCTTCGCTGGCAGTCACGCCAAGTGTGCTTACGTCTTTTCGACCGCTGAGGGTGATAATATGCGATATTCGTGAACAACAGGTTCGAGCGAGGCTGACGCCCCACGGTTGATAAATGCAATCTCGTTTCGCCACCCGCGTTCGATAGATTTCATAAGGGGTGGATAGTAATCGGCGTCTCCGGCAACAAGAACAACAGTTGATGGTCCGTCCTGATCGCAGACTGTCTCCACCAGGTCCGCGATAAGAAAAGCATCATCCTGCTTCGACCGATTGTTCGTTCCTAGGTAACCTCGCCTGACAACGAATCCCTGGTTTTCAGCCTTTTCCCAAAACGTATCATCGTCGGGAATCACGCCAGCGATATATGCACTCTTCACCGGACGTTGCTTTCCCGTCGAATCCTTGGATACTTCATCTAGCAGAAGCCCGAAGTCAATGCGGTATCCGATACCTGCCCCGTCATTGACGATTCCCCAGAAGAGATTCTGATCGTCAACAAACACATGAACCATATTGTTCGCCAGAGACTTGTGTTTTGACGCCCGCCCAACCCGCTTGACCGTTGGGGCATTTGCGGAAGGAATTCGCTTCTTTCGTTTGTTTTTCGCCATACGATTCTCTCTTTCATCTAGCAGGGTGGGTCGGAATAACGTAGCCGCTATCGTGAAGACGCCACTTATTGAACGGATTCTCCTTCTCGGATATGGATGTCGCCGGAAAGCAACTTGGGCAACAAAGCATTGCGAATTGCGGCAAGCCGATCGCTCTCCCGTGCATTTGCCGCCCGTTTCAGATCGGCAGGCCGCACCAGGTCGTAAAACGCTGTTGCCACATCGTCAGGCGGAAAGGCAGTCGTCGCGGCTGCAAGAGTCTGCGCGCTGGCGTTCGGTTGGGCTGATCCACCAATCGCGCCTTCTATGTGACCGAAGTAGTCGGACGACCGCATGTACTCGGCAACAAAGCGGGCTACTCCCGGTGACTCGAATTGAAGACGAACCAGATAGGATGCAAACACCGCCTCGGGAGGATCGACAACGTAGATGTTGTCGCCCGTTGATGCTCCCGTTCGAGCCACGAAGATGTCGCCGTCCTTGACTCGATACTTCTCCAGTTCAGCGTCTTCGATCTCACAATATGGCACGGAACTCCAGTCTACCTTTCCGCCCCGAATATCCGTGATGCGCAAGAAACGCGGCCCCACGGCATCAGAAGTTGCACTCTGTGTAAAGCCGTATTGAATGTTCGATGCTCGCTGCGCGAGCGTGTCTACCTGCCACCCCTTCGGAATCTTGCCCAATTCCGAATCCTCGAAGGCGTCGGGGAAGAGGTGGTCGAACGGGTGAGACTCGGGCGGGGTGCGGTTGGCTTTTCCTTTTGCCCCTTTCCCGTTCTTCCGATCCACGTTGCGGCGGACCGGGTCGAAATCGACGAACCAACTCTTGAAGATCGCCCGCGCCATCGCCTCCAGCGTCTCGTTCATCCGCTGGTTCAGTTCGATCTTGTCGTCCAACGTGCCGAGGATGTGGGCTATGGCCTTCTGTTCGGACAGAGAGGGCCAGAGAATCCTTATTGGGTGAACGTGATTTCGGTTCAGCGTTGGGTTTGCCGACCCAACATCCATGCGGGCAATTCTTGGTGCAATGGATTTGAAGAAATAGTACACGAATCGCGGGTCGTTGCCGTGAAAATCCTTCACCCAAAGTGTGGTATCGTGTGGCCAGTAGTCCGAATCAACGTAGTACACGCTGCCGACAACGCCCTTACGTCCCAGAATGACTCCGGGGCCAGAAACCGCACTGGTATCGTGATAGCTGGAAACGCCACCCGATGAAATGACAGGTATCTTTCCAGGCCTCTGGTTGGCTTTCGTTATGTCGATGCCACGCTGCAACGTTGCCTGCTTACCAATCGTGGTATCACGCCACCCGTCACACACCATACCCCAAGCCCTCCAGGTTTGAGCCAATGGCCGGTTTCGAGTTGAACGGCAAGACCAACGCTTGCCATGCCCAGCTACCCATCTTCATCCTCCTTGACGATCGGTTGCTTACCGAAGTCAAACACGCACGAGGCAATCTGGACCTCGAAAAACTTGCGGAACGCCCGGTAGGACAGGTCCTTTGGCCAGTGAGCTTCGTCCGTGTGCCACGCAAACAGTTCCTCAACGAACATCGGCTTGAAGTGACGCCGCAGGTGTTTTTCGGGGTCGCCATCGGTCTGGGGAAGCAGGTAGACACTCGCCTCGCGCCGGAGCCCCTCCAAGGTCAGGCTGGAGTCGGCGTCGGGACACGTCCGGGTCCAGTCGAGATAGGCCTGGCTTGGCAGCAGCACGACGGCCATTCGATTGACCGTTGCCAGAGGATTCATCGAGGAATGGCTCTCAGCCATGGTCCTGCTCCTTTGGCTGGACCCAGATCGGGCACTGCTGCCAGTTGGCGGGGAAACCCATGTCAGCGAGCGGGATGTCGGGCGACGCGCTCAACAGCCCGCGCAGGCGAGGGGCGGTCATGAGAACAGGATCGCCGACCATGCCGCGAGCGAGCAACTGGTCTGCCTGTTGCTCAAGCGAGAGCGGGGGCTTGGCGTACTTCATCGCTGGCCTCCGCAAGAAAAGAAAGAGCCGCCGAGAGATAGCGTGCCTTGCGGCAGAGGCCCGGCGGCTTTGCTAGTGGAAGTATATCGGCCATTGCTGCCGCCGGCAAGCGATATTACCGACCAATTTCTCGCCGCTGGAGCACAACGTTCCGAGAAGCCGTGCGGCGCCGACAGAGCGATGGGCCAGCCCGGTCTGGAGATGCGCGGGCCGTGGCCGGCGAACCAGGCCGCGAGCGGCGACGACTCGGTACGCCCGGTGGAAATCAGTGGTGTTCGTTTTCTGCCCATCGTCCGGCTCTCGTGGTTGCTGCTCGACTTGAGGTCACAATGTGTGGCTTCAAGATTCGAGTGGGAATCCCAGTCCTTTCAGGTTCTTGCGAATGGCCTTCTCCAATTTCCGCGACTCGGCGAACTGGCCGTCGAGTTCGGCCGTCAGCCGCTCCATCTTTTCCTCGAACGGCTCGCCGTCGTCCTCGACCTCCTCGGCGCCAACGTAGCGGCCGGGCGTCAGGACGAAGCCGTGCTGCTCGATTTCCTCGATCTCGGCCGAGCGGCAGAAGCCGGGAACGTCTTTGTACTTCTTCTTACAGTCCTTGTCGCCGCGCCAGGCATGGTAGGTGTCGGCGAGGCGTTGAATGTCGTCGTCCGTCAGTTCCCGATGCACCCGGTCGATCATCGCGCCCAGCTTGCGGGCGTCGATGAAGAGTGTCTGGCCGCGCCGGTCGCGGACTCGGCCGTTCTTCTTGCTCCGGGCGATGAACCAGAGGCAGACGGGGATTTGCGTGGAGTAGAACAACTGGCCTGGCAGGGCCACCATGCAATCGACCAGATCGGCCTCGACGATCGCGCGGCGGATGTCGCCCTCGCCCGAGGTGTTGGAACTCATCGAGCCGTTGGCCAGCACGAAGCCCGCGAAGCCGGTGGGCGCGAGATGATGGATGAAGTGCTGGACCCAGGCGTAGTTGGCGTTGCCCTTGGGCGGGATGCCATATTTCCACCGCACGTCTTCCTCGTTGCGAATCCAGTCGGAATCGTTGAACGGCGGGTTGGCCAGCACGAAGTCGGCCTTGAGGTCCTTGTGAAGATCGCGGCGGAAGCTGTCGGCGTGTTCGGGCCCGAGGTCGCCTTCGATGCCGCGAATGGCCAGGTTCATCATCGCCAGCCGCCGGGTAGTCGAGTTCGATTCCTGGCCGTAGATGGCAATGTCGCCAATCCGCCCGCCGTGGACTTCGACGAACTTCTCGCTCTGGACGAACATGCCGCCCGAGCCACAGCACGGGTCGAACACGCGGCCCTTGTATGGCGAGAGCATTTCGACCAGCACGCCGACGATGCAGCGGGGCGTGTAGAACTGGCCACCCTTCTTGCCTTCGGCGCTGGCGAACTGGGAGAGGAAGTATTCGTAGACGCGGCCGAGGATGTCTTTAGAGCGGTTCTCGGCATCGCCAAGGCCGATGGTGCCGACCAAGTCGATCAACTCACCCAGTCGGTGCTTATCGAGCGACGGCCGAGCGTAGTCCTTCGGCAAGATGCCTTTCAGCCGTGGGTTGTCACGCTCGATGGCGACCATCGCCTCATCAACCAGTTTGCCGATGGTCGGCTGCTTGGCCTTGCCCTGGAGATGCGCCCATCGGGCCTCTTTAGGCACCCAGAAGACGTTCTCGGCCCGATACTCGTCGGCGTCTTCGGGATCGGCCCCCTCATCCTTGGCCGCCACGAGCCGCGCGTGCATCTCCTCGAACGAGTCGGAGATGTATTTCAAGAAGATCAGCCCGAGGACGACGTGTTTGTACTCCGCCGCATCCATGTTGTTACGGAGTTTGTCGGCGGCCAGCCACAACTTGGCCTCGAACCCAAGATTGGCCCCGTTGCCGTTGGTCCTGCTTGTCGCCGGCTTTTTCCTCTTGCCCATTTTGACAGACTCCGTTTCTGCGAGTGGCGCTGCGTCTCCTTTCCATTCACCTGCATCCCTTTGTCCAAGGGTTCCAATGGCAGGCACTGACCTGAAAAGATGCATTTTACCACCTTGGGGGGTGCGCACAAGCCGCGCGAACCAGTATTCTTGGGACAAGCAAACACCGTTGGTGACGCAGACTGGCCGACTCTCCGAGACCCACTACGATGAGGGGCGATTTGCTGATTGCAAGCTCGCGCGAGCACGGAGAAACGACAAGACGGTGCGGACACAAGATCATAGAGGGCAATCACGATGAACGATCCTAAGGGCTCGACTTGGCGGCAGTGGGATTTGCACCTGCATACACCAACCTCCTTCGACTACTTCGACAAGTCCGTAACGAATGAGCAAATCGTTGACGCCTTGGTTGTGGCGCAGGTGGCGGCCATCGCCGTCACCGATCATCATGTAATTGACGTAGCTCGAATCGAGAATATGCGCCGACTTGCCGGTGAACGGATAGTCATCTTTCCCGGAATCGAATTCCGCACGGAACTGGGAGGTCGAGAGTCCGTTCATCTTGTCGGACTCTTCGCGGAAGACTGTGATGTCGGAGACGTATGGAACAGGATTCAGGGACCATTGCGCATAACCAATCGCAATGTTCGAGAAAAGACAGATGATCGGGTGTACGTCCAGTTTGCCGAGGCCGCCGAGTTGATTCACGAGATGGGCGGAATCGTCACCGTTCATGCGGGCAGGAAGGCGAACAGTATTGAACAGATTTCTAACGCGGAGGAATTCAAGCAGCAACTCAAGGAAGACCTTGCCCGAGAACATATTGACATTCTGGAAATCGGTTCCCTCAAGGACCAGGATGACTATCGCCGAATCGTTTTCCCGGCCATTGGATTTGCCTGCCCTCTTGTCACAACTTCGGACAACCATGATATCCGTTCCTACAATCGTGGACCGGCATGTTGGATCAAGGCTGATGTGACGTTTCGTGGGCTGCTCCACCTCCTCCATGAACCTGTGGATCGTGTCTTCTTGGGCGCTAGGCCCCCCGCACTGGATCGCGTGAACGCCAACCGCACCAGGTACATCCGATCTGTCTCCTTCCAGAAACGGTCTGAATCCACACTCGCCGAGCACTGGTTTCGCGGCACGGTTCCACTAAATCATGGGCTCGTGGCAATTGTCGGCAACAAGGGCAGTGGAAAGAGCGCCCTGGCAGACATCATCGGGTTGCTTGGCGATTCAGCGGCTGGATCGTCCTTCTCATTTCTCAATGAGGAGAAGTTCAGACGGCCAAAGGACAACAAGGCTAAGCACTTCGAGGCCGAGATCACCTGGGAAAGTGACGGTACAGCAAAACGTACTTTGGATGAAATCGTCGATCCGAGTGCGGTGGAGTCTGTCAAGTACGTGCCCCAATCATACCTGGAGCGAGTATGCAACGAATTGGGTACAGGGACTGAGAACAGCTTTACGCAAGAATTGCGATCCGTCATCTTCTCGCACATTGATGAGCCTGACCGGCTGGGGCATCAGAACCTCGATGCCCTTTTGCAATACCACACGGAAGAGACGGCTGCCGCCATCGCCCTTCGTCGCAAGGACCTTGAGGCTGCCATTGAGACCGTGGTGGCCCTTGAGAAACGATTGATGCCCAGCCACCGCAAGGCATTGGTCAACCAGCTAGAGATGAAGAAACGTGAACTGGATTCCCACAAGACGGCAAAACCTGCCGAGGTGCCTAAGCCGGAGACTACCCCTGAAACGGCAACTGCACAGGCTGAGATTGAAAGGAAGATAGGGGAAGTACAAACGGAGATTTCCAGACTGGACAAGGATATTGCGGCGGCATACGCCAAGAGGACCAAGGCCGCTAAGCGAGTTGCGGCTGCCGACAGACTGCTTGGACGAATTGCGAATCTCGAAAAGGACATACATGCCTTCCAAACCGACTCCGCAGGTGACTGCGCTGAGTTGGGTTTGGATGTGAACACGATTATGAGAATCGAATTATCGAGCGTTCCCGTCACGGACGCTAAGGCGAAGGCAGCCAACGACATCAAGGAGACAGCGGACGCCGTAAGATCGGACAACCGTAGTGGGTATGCGTGGAAGAAGGCCGAGAAGGAGAAAGAGCTTGAAGGCTTGAGGGCAACGCTGGACGCTCCGCAACAGAATTATCAGCGATATCTCGCACAAGTTGAGGCGTGGACAAGAAGACGAAACGAAATAGTCGGCAGCGAGACGACCGCTGATTCGCTTCGTTTTCTGGAGCACCAACTTATCGGTCTTGACGGACTGCCGGCAGAATTGGACGCAGCCAAGGCACGATGTCTGGAACTCACGGTGGCCATTTTCATGGAAGTGGTGGCCCTCACGGCCCACTATCGTACAGTATTTCAGCCAGTCCAACGCTTCATCACCGAGCATCATCTTGCCAAAGACAGATTTCACCTACAGTTCGAGGCGGCAATCCTGCCGATGGGCTTTGAGAGCGGATTTCTTGCCCTAATCAACCAGGGACGACGTGGCTCATTCTGCGGCCAGGAGGAGGGAGCGACACGAGTGCGGCAGTTGCTTCGTGGGGCCGATTTCAGCAATGAAGAGGGGCTTCACTTGTTCTTGCAGACTATGCAGAAGCATCTTGAGTTCGACATGCGTCAGGGACAACCCGAACCAATTGCCCTGGAAACCCAATTGAAGAAGGGTGTGACTGCCAAGAGGCTCTATGAGTATCTGTACTCGCTGGATTACCTGCGGCCTCACTACACACTGAGATGGGCAGAGAAGGACATCGAACAGCTTTCACCGGGCGAACGGGGTGCGCTGCTTCTCGTCTTCTACTTGCTGATCGACCGTTCTGAAATTCCGCTAGTTATCGACCAGCCGGAAGAAAACCTGGACAACCAGTCAGTCTATGATATTCTTGTCCCCAGCATCAAAGAAGCAAAGAGTCGCCGGCAGATCATCATTGTCACCCACAATCCGAATCTCGCCGTTGTGTGTGATGCCGACCAAATCATACATGCCGCTATGGACAAAGAATCTGGCAATCGAATCACGTACACGTGTGGCGCGATTGAATCGCCAGACATGAACAGGAAGGTTGTCGATGTCCTGGAAGGCACTCGCCCTGCCTTTGAAAACCGAGAGGGCAAGTATCGCAGTTGTGAGGATTTGGCGCGACGACCACGCAGTCGCTCATCGGGCGGGTGGACCCGTTAAGCGGAGTCCATGGACAATCCGTCCAGGAGATCGGCTCCCGACCCGGCTCATTCAGATCAGCCATTCTGAATCGGTTAAGGCACAATTGGATCATTCAAGACGACTGAGTGAACGAAGCCCGACCTACAACCTCGGATCAACCGGCTCGCTTTCCAGGGCAAGGACGCCGAAGACGCATTCGTGGACACGGCGGAGCGGTTCCTGGCGGACAAAGCGTTCGAGGGCTTCGATGCCCAGGGCGAATTCGCGCAAGGCCAGGGATCGCTTGGTGGCAAGGCCGCGTTTACGCAGGCGGGAAAGGTTCTCGGGGAATGTGTATTCAGCGCCGTAGATAATCCGCAAGTATTCCCGGCCACGGCATTTCACGGCCGGCTGGAGAAGACTCTTGGAGCGGAAGACGATGAACGGGTACCCGTGCCGCGACTGGCCCGGCGAGCGCACTACGACCCCCACCGCTCCGCGCGGATGCAGCACCCGCCCGCCCGGATCAAGAACATCCCGCAGCGCGACCACCTGCGTGCCGGGCGAGAAGATCAGGTTGGAGTGGAAATAGACTCGTTCGGTCACGGGAAGAGGTTCCTGGTCATGTCGAGGAGAAGATGCTTAGGAGATTGCCATGTCTAACGATGGTCTTTGGGCCGCGCCAATCCCTGCCGCATAATCGGTCCTGTGTGAAATGTCCCCTTTGCGTCGTTGCAGCGTGCGGTACGCTACTTGTCAACAATAGATGCCATCGCCTTGACGGCGCAAGCGGCATCTGAGAGTGTCTTGCACGGGTAAAGGGTCTCCAATCGTAGGTTTCCATCGCTAACCAGGTGCCGGAGACTTCTTTCTGTCAAGAAGAAGTCACAATAGGGGATGGCAGCTACGGCATGACGGAAATCCGGCAGGTCGTTGGCCTTGAACTTCCGCTTGAGGTCCCAGCGAACAGCCGCGTGGAATCCGGCACCAAGCCATAATGATGGCAACTCAGTCGTCAGCTTGTTCAAACGAAAGCCGTTGTAGATCATCTTGGCGACTAGCTCACCAGCTTCCCGCCTTTCAGACGGGTCGTGGCAGCGCCCAGTTTCTTTCTCGTAGATGAATGCCAGTACGTCCTCGAAATACGGTCGGTACAGATCGAGAACACCCCATAGTTCCGACAGAAAGAGTTGCTTGAATGACTTGTTCTCGTGGTGGTGTTCACTCTTGCCACGGTTCAACTGTTCGGATATGTCGTCAAACGGATGTGTCAACGGTTCGGCGTCATTGCCCACTACATCCAGCATGTCCGTTGCTGTAGTAATCCACAACTGGTCGAGGAACGCCTTCTGTATGGCCAAATCCAATTCCGGCGGCAAGGTCTCCGAGACCGGTGTAGTGAATCCAAGAGCATACGCGATTTTCGTCCAGATCAGTTCGTCCATCGCGTGCACTGCGTCTGGACCTTTCGTATTCCGCTCGATGAAATGCAAGACTTCGAGGGATATGCGCTCCATCAGCAAGATAATGGTGACACCCTTCGACAGATCGTCTATTAGCTGAGCGCAAGCCCTAAGTGTTGTATGGTCGGTTTGTCGGAAAACCTCAATGAACGTATCGGCGCTTATCGGACACACTACCTTGCCTTGTGCTGCCCCTGTCTCCAAGAGCTTGAGCAACGCGACTACGTCACGGTCCACATTCCTCCCGAGTCGCGCGTCACGAAGCAAGAGCCAGAATTTGGTGTCCAGGTAGACCTTCTTCGCTCCCCGAATATCCCGCGCCAAGTCAAGTTGCTTTTGCTTGAGGTGGCTTCGCAACGATTTATCGGGCGACTGTAGATGCCCCGAAAGAGTGTTGACGATTCTCATAGCTCGACACCGGTTCCTATGTTGTTAGGTGTCGCAAGTACATGGCCATTTGTGTCGGTGAGCCAAATTCCATATTCTCCGGTCCGATAGGTTGAAACCGAACGATGTAGCCATACTTATCTGCTACGCCTGTTGCCCAATTCCGAAACTCCTCGCGGGTCCACTCAAACCGGTGGTCTTCGTGCCGGAGCGCCCCGGCCGCCAGGTTGGACCAAGTGGTGTTGAATTCAC
>Ga0315543_1001746_pt1 | contig 22727 bp, 19 predicted proteins | sample SalMarSW160210MG_2_FD_203098 | JGI IMG/M metagenome (GOLD analysis project Ga0315543, IMG submission 203098) | Salt marsh sediment microbial communities from the Plum Island Ecosystem LTER, Massachusetts, United States - Salt Marsh Sediment SW1601-210 ...
GACTTTAGCCTTGAACTGGGCATTGTGATTACGCCTTTTGTTTTTCATGATCTGTCTCCTGAATTTTTTATCGTCTCAGGCGACAAATCCACCTTAATTATGCGCCCAGTTTTTGGGGAGTATTATATCATTCCCTACTTCCGTCCTATAACAGATTTAGTCAGTTAAGCAACTCATAGTACAGGTCGATAAAAAGAGGAGCCTATAGTATGTCTATGGAAATTTTTAGCGGAAATAAGTAGCCGAGAGGGGCGAGGCAAGATGAGAAAAGGAGTTTCCTTAGCTGAGCTTGTGATAGTAGCAGCCATCCTTGGGATCATGGCTGCAATTGTTGTGCCCTTTCTTCAATCGCGTTCAACCGAAGCCAAAGGGGCGGTAGCCAAGGATCATTTGCGTATGTTCAGAAGTACAATTGAGCTGTATGCTGCCCATCATGGCGATGTTCCGCCGGGATATGAAGATAATGATACGACTAACCCTCCCAGTGGCGATGTCTTCCGCGAGCAGACAACAGAGCAGGGAAACTACCTGCGAAAGATGCCGGTAAATCCATTCAACAACCTCAACACAATGCTGGTGATCGGTAAAAACGATGCTTTTCCTGAAGAACCGACGGGAGAGTATGGCTGGATTTATCAGCCGTCGGAAAGGATAATTAAGATAGACTGGCCAGGCACTGACAGGCACGGACTAGACTACTTTGATTACTGAAAATCCCCTTGTTCGCAGCACTTCTGTTTGTTAGACTCTGACCTACTATAACAGAACAAGGAATGCAAATATGAACAAACCCAGAGGTTTTATACTAATTGCAGTACCAAGCGCTACGGTTTTTTTCTCGAGTGCTTGCATAATGATTCTCGAAATCGTTGCAGGTCGGTTGATAGCTCGACATCTTGGCTCCTCACTCTACACATGGACCTCGGTCATAGGTGTCGTGCTGGCCGGTATAGCCATAGGTAATTATCTCGGGGGTCGTATCGCAGACCGGTTCGAGGCTAAAAAGGCATTAGCAGTGCTCTTTGCCCTTTGTTCCGCTGCCTGTGTTGCTGTGGTTATCTTAAATAATATCGTTGGCAATTGGATATGGCTGTGGCGATTTAGTTGGCCCATGCGGATTTTTACTCATGTTTCGCTGGTATTTCTGATTCCATCCACACTTTTGGGAACTATAAGCCCAGTTGTTGCGAAGACGGCGCTTGATCAAGGTTTGGCAACGGGTAGGACAGTTGGAAATATCTATGCCTGGGGTGCAGCGGGAAGTATTGCTGGGACGTTTCTCGCAGGCTTTATCCTGATAGCTGCTTTTGGTACTATCGCTATTGTTTGGACAATCAGCGCTGCGATGCTCTTAATGGCTATTCTATATCGGGCAAGATTCTGGGCTTTGTATATATGGGCTGCGATCTTTATTGCTTTGGTGACTATGGGAGCGGCGCCCGCCAACTGGACAAAAGGTGCCGGTGCGAGCCTTGCGCTGAGGCAGAAACCTAACCCAGATATCATTTACGAGGATGAAAGTCCATACTGCTATATAGCTGTAGAGTACATTTCGAGAAATCCTGACAGACGCGCCTTTATACAAGATAAGCTAAGGCACAGTGAAATTGTCATTGATGATGTCACCAATCTGCAGTACTTCTATACAAAGATATATGCGGGGCTGACACACGGGCTTAGTAAAGGGAAAGACAACTTCTCGGCAATGGTTATTGGCGGTGGTGGTTATGTTTTTCCACAATACCTGAAAGAAATCTGGCCTGATTGTCATGTCGAAGTTGTCGAGATCGATCCCGGCGTTACCAAAGCAGCTATCGAAGCATTTGGATTAAGGAGGGATAACTCTATCAAGACGATTTCAATGGATGCTAGGAATTATGTTGATCAACTCCTGGAACATGAGCATACATTTGGCAAAAAGAAACGATATGACTTCATCTACGAAGACGCAATAAATGACTATTCCGTGCCTTATCAGCTCGTAACAAGGGAGTTCAATGACAAGATCGCTCAAATTCTCAGTGATGATGGTATATACATGGTGAACCTTATCGATATGTATGATAATGCTCAGTTCCTTGGTGCTGTAGTCAATACGTTGAGAGGGAGCTTCCGTTACGTCTATGTGATTACGGGTCGCGTTATGCTGCCTTCCCTGCGTGACACCTTTGTGGTTGTTGCTGCTAAGCGGCAGCTTGATCCGCAGGCTATCTTCTCAGAATATAACGAGCGTCTCAGACTATGGCATCTGAGTGAATCTGAAATGGAATATCTGAAGGAGAAATCCGACGGCGTCGTTTTGACCGATGACTATGCGCCGGTTGAAAATATGCTTGCACCGGTTGTGCGCCAAAGCGCCAGGGAAATTCTTGCCCGAAAGTATTTGCAACAAGCACAGGAATTTCAGAGACAAGGCGCATGGGATAAGAGCATCAGCAAATATGAACAGGCTGTACAACTCAATCCGTCGATGTCGATAAAGGCCTTCAATGAGATTGGGATGATGTTGGTAGCCAAAGGAAGCTTGAAGGAGGCGGTCGAAGCATTTCGAAAAGCCGTTGACTATCACCAGCAGGCTGATACGGGAGAGACAGCCATAGCTTCGGTGCATCTGAACCTGGGCGTTCTTCTAAGAAGGGTTGGTCAGCCACAAGAGGGTGAAGAACATCTGAAAAAAGCTATCGAATGGTTTCGCATTGAAGCGGAAGAAAATCCTAACTTGGTTGTAACTTGGTCTCGTCTCGGCAATACACTTGCCACAATGGGCAACCTCCAAGCAGCATCTGAAGCGTTTAGAAAGGCCTTGGAATTAGAACCTAACAACCCCACTCATTATGATACGCTCGCAAAGGCCCTGGAATATCAGGGCAAATATGACGAGGCCATAAGTGTATTGCAGAAACAGATTCAGTTGATGAAACGTTACAACCAAGAGGAAACCGCAGCCAAACTGGCTGAGTATATTGAATTTCTCGAGTACAAGAAATCAAGATAGGAACAATAGGCATCCAGCTACTGTTGTGGAACCTTCTCGAATGTTAGTGTGTGTGTGATCCCATAAACCGTGTCTGCAGGTAGGTAAAAATTAGGGTGTTCGGCTGTATGCGCAGTGTAGTTTGGGAAAGCAGTCCATTTAGCCTGCCATACATTGCCATCCTCCGAGATTGAACCAACAAATATATCAGTACTGCTTCCCTCCAGGGTGTCATCGCCCATCTCGGCGTAGAAGTTCTCCAGGGTGACACATACGGTCAATTCACGGCTATCTGGGGCATAGTTAACCGTCCAATGGCCTGGTTTAAATATTCCCTTACCGCCCAGTTTCATTGGGACTTTAGTTACCTGCCCAGGCTGTATTTGTACTCTGCCAAGACTTATCACTGCTGAGGAGAGTGTTCCATCCGGCTCAAAGTCAAATTCCCAACCGTGTCTGTCAGCCTTCCATCGGCCAACAAGAAAATCTGGGAACCGACCACCGTTCTCGATAATCACCTCTACGCTGCTTGTATTGCTCTTAGAGATTTGGCAACCTGTGTTTAAAAGGACAAGCAAAGTGCTAGCCATAAAAGCCAAATGTGCTTTCATAAATCATAATCCATTTCATCTTCATCAATAAAAAAAGATGGGAGAGATTTTAGAGTATCTATGCAAGGGTTACAAGATAAAAAAAAGAGACGAGCCCCCGAGGACTCGCCTCTTTGTATATACGGCTAATTTGTTGGCCTTAGGCCTAAAGCCTCGCCTTATTTGCGACGACGCAAGAACAGACCAGCGAGACCCAGCAACATCAATGTTGCTGGCTCAGGAACCACAGTAACACCGGCGCTGTCCAAAACCGTAACAGCAGCATCATCGTAAAGATTCAACATAGCTTGGGCGCCTACCTGTGCATCTGCGGCAGCAGTAATGGTAACCGCAATATGGTCACCAGCCACGATGGGAGCGCTTGGATTCAAGCTAGCGACTATGAGCTCGTACCAACCGGGATAATCAGCATAGGTGTTTATCACTGAGTCGCCGTTGGGATTTCCGGCCTCGGTGAACGCTGCGTCGTAGGTAACGCCATCAACGAGTTCCAGCCAGCAAGCGTAACCACCATCTGCATCAGAGAGCACAGCGGTCCCAATCGTTCCGCCAGGCTCCACCTCCAGCGCATCATCAGCAAGAGACAAAGCTGCATTTGCGGCTGAAGCCAGTCCCAAAACCAACATTAAAACCAATACTTTCTTCATCATCTTACTCCTTCCGTAAAACATCTCATTTCCTGTTAGATTCATGATGTATATATCCCAGATGCCGAACCCCATCCTGGATTTTATATCCAGAACTTAAGTTCTTAAACCTTAAATCACGGCTCGAGTGTCCCACCGCAATCTGCTGGAACACCATCGCCGTGCGGTGGCTCTTTATCAAGCCAGTACTCTACAAGGATATTCAAGTCAGAGGTTCCAACACGGTAGACTCCGGTCTTGGTGCTACCAGCTTGGTCACGCGCAAAGTCGGCGCAAATACCATTGGGCACCGATGCAATACCATCACCGTGCGGCGGCTCCTTAATCAGCCAAGCTGAAATCAGGATATTCAGGTCAGCTGTTCCAACGTAGTACACACCGGTCTTCGTACTACCTGCGCTCCCGCCGTCAGCGTCACCATGGCATTGTCTCGGATAGCACCAGCATTCTGGTTTACCGACCGCCACCCATGTGTTATAAGCCGGATGGCTGGAGGGAAAACACTCTTCCGAGCAAATGGCAACATTGGTTGCGACTGAAAGATCAGGATCTACCGAAGTGGCATCAGTAAGTACTACACCACCACGAATGGCATTCACGACAGCACTCATGTTGCAGCACTCGCTGACTTCCAGCTTGCACAAAGTGCCGGAGTTCGGCGGAGCGTTCGGCGAGGTATCATCGGCGGGGTAATACAGTGCACCCATCTCGAGCGTGACACCATCGGTGCCGAGCCCACCAAGTGCACCCGGATCACAAGGATCTGCCAAAGGTGTGTATTCATCTACATCCCAGCTCTCGACCTCGCCGGTATCCGCATCAACCGTGATGTACTGACCGAAGTTAGCGGGGAAGATACCGTAGCCAGGACTTGCCGCTGTGCTCTCGCCCTTATGGAACTGTGAGATGGCGTCAATGGTGGCGGCCCCGTCTACGGTGATGTCCAGAGCAAAGGCTCTCACCTTTTCTCCGTCCGTCGCGTACTTAATCAGAGCAGCACCGCTGTCATTCTCAATAGTGATTCTCACAGCCGCCAAGACAGGCGTCGCTAGCAGAAGTACTGCCAACGGCAAAGCAATCTTTCTCATAATACAACCTTCCTTTCTCTTCTTCTTCGCAGAGCTACACACTCTGCACTATCTTGGTTCTATGTAATGATACATCCTTAATTCCTGCTACAACTAATCGAGCGTCTGTTCACATAAGATTTTGTGCCCTGAAGAACACAACGCCCCGGCTCGCAGGTAAAGCCTTAGAAAGTAAGATGTTGTCTCCTTACATCTCCTCCTTTCCCGCCGAAAGGCGTTAACATGTGCCCAAGAACTACAGACACGGGTTTAAATTGGTGAAGATTAAGTGTAAAATATCAGAAACTTCTGGTAAAATCAAGAAGAAAATCGAAAAATCGAAAAATCTTCAAGAATTTTGTGTCTGGACTTTTTATCAGGGAGCATCCGGTGAAAATCCCTTAAAACGCCGTTTTAAGGCTGTCAATACTGGTGCCATACACCAATTATAGCAAAAATTCCGAAAAAATCCTCAAAAAACCGAAAAAACAAGAGATTCCATGTTTGGCGTAGCGTAGGCCGATTTCTCCCTAAAACTATTAGGCAGAGCGAGTCAATGGCTAACCGGCCAGATCGACTTTGTCTGGATTGATGCTGAGAAAAGCGTAAAATCTTAAGTCATGGAAAATAAACGACTTAGGCATAACAAGCATGGCAGCCGCTTCTCTGCTGCTAATTTAGCTGGAATATTTTTGTGATGAGCGGAAGTGAATCTTAGCGAATTGACAGTTCGCATGTGAAATTTTACCTGGTCTGTGTTATTTTCTCTGCTATGTTCAATTTCCTAAAAGGAAGGCTTGTTTTTGTGAGGCTGTGTCTGCTGTTGAGCAGTCTTGCCTTGATTGCCATAGGAACAGCCACTATTTATGGAATCGGTAATCCTGCAGAAGCCAGCCCCACCAACCCGTCTGCGGATTTGGCTGTCTTGTGGAGAAAGCAACTTGTCTTCGCTGTAATCGGTCTCGCTGGTTTTGTGGCTGCCAATATGGTTAATTACAGGCGTTTTGGGGCTATAAGCTACTGGATATATGGCTTTGTATTGCTGTTGTTGTCTGTCTTACTGCTTGGCAGGTATGTTGTTGATATTCCATTTGTTCCAGAGATTAACGGTGCTCACAGGTGGATCAGGTTCAGCTTTGCAGGCTGGCAACTACCTGCTGTCCAATCCTCCGAGCTGTGCAAGTTGGCATATATCCTTGCCTTGGCGTGGTACTTGCGATATCGCAGCAATTATCGCAGTTTTAGGGCTCTGGTAGGACCTTTTGTGCTTACCATTCTGCCTATGACAATGATTCTTCTTGAGCCGGACCTCGGCACCGTAATGTTAATGATGCCGGTTTTGTTTGCGATGTTGTTTATAGCCGGCGCTCGTGTTAAGCACCTGTTAATAATTATATTGCTCGCATTTCTTGTCAGCCCACTGCTGTGGTATAAGATGAAACCTTATCAACGGACAAGGATAAGTAGCGTCCTGCTGCAGAATAGTTGGATTCGACAGAATGCACAGCAACATCCAATGCTTGGCAGGATTCTTGTGGGTAGAAAGTTCGATACGAGTCAGTGGATGAATGATTGGGGTTATCATCTGATGAGGTCCAAGTTTGCAGTTGCTTCCGGTGGTGCGACCGGCTACGGTTTTCGCAGGGGGCCATTCATCAAATACGATTTTTTGCCGTACAGGTACAACGATTTCATATTCTCTGTCATTGCCCACCAATGGGGCTTTTTGGGTTGTACCGGCTTACTAGTATCGTATGTGATTATTATTTGTTGTGGACTCGAAATTGCCACGAATAACACTGATCCGTTTGGCAGATTGCTTGCAGTTGGTATTGTTGCAATGTTTGCAGTTGAAGTTCTTGTTAATGTGAGTATGACAGTGGGCCTGATGCCCATCACAGGATTAACGCTGCCTTTGGTGAGTTACGGAGGATCGAGTCTGTTGGTTAGCATGATGGCGGTGGGGTTGCTGAACAATGTGGGCCGGTGCAGGCCGTTCAGCTTGGCACGGAAGATGTGAGCTTTGTTTCGCACCGAAATGCTTACACTGTCCAGATGGCACAACGAAGGCGATGATTAAAGGATTTAGGCAGATCGCTCTGATTACAATGTTGAGTCGCATCCTTGGGATGCTACGCGACATGGCTTTTGCATACTTTCTTGGTGCTACAGGTTTGATGGATGGCTGGGCAATTGCATTTAAGATTCCCAACCTTGCACGAAGGCTTTTCGGCGAAGGTGCTGCATCGTCCTCGCTTATTCCCGTATACAGTGAAGAGATGCTCAAGGATAGACGGGAGGCAAACAGACTTGCCTTTACAGTTGCTACGGTTGTATTTGTACTGTTGATGGGGATTGTTCTTTTTGGAGAGGGTATCATTTGGGGCTACTACATGTTCTCCGCTGAGCACGCAGGAACGAAACTGAAACTCGCGCTGAGCGGAATAATGTTGCCATATATGGTTCTTATTTGTGTTGTGGCGATTCTGGCTGGGCTGCTGAATGCTCATCGTCACTTCGCTGCGCCTGCGGTTGCTCCTGTTGTGCTAAATATTTTCATCATTGGTTCGCTGTGTTTGAGTGGATGGGTTTTTGGCATACCGCCACGCGAGCAGGTTTTTGTTGTTGCAGTTGCGGTTATTTTAGCCGGCTTAGTTCAGTTGTTTATACAGTTGCCTCCGCTCTGGAGCAGAGAAATCTACGTTCGACCAGCCTGGCAGGTAAGGTCCGAGGCATTTAAAAAAGTTATAATTCTCATGGGCCCCATGGTTCTTGGCTTGACTGTGACACAAATAAATACATTGGCTGACGATTTTATCGCGTTGTGGTTTGCCGGCTCGGATGAAAAAGGCACCTTCTTTGTTTGGCTTGGAAGGCAAATTGAGTATCCACTTTGGGAAGGGGCGGTCTCGCATCTTTTTTATGCGCAGCGTCTATACCAGTTTCCATTAGGTGTGTTCGGTATTTCGCTTGCTACCGCTATTTTTCCGGTGATGAGTTCGGATGCTGCCAAAAAAGACTTCAGGGCATTTTGTGAAACTGTTTCACGAGGATTACGGTGCACAATTTTTGTGGCGTTGCCTGCAACGGTTGGACTGCTGCTGGTGGCAAAGCCGGTTGTGGCTGTGATTTTTCAGCGGGGCCGGTTTACCAGCGCCGATACTATTAAGACGTCTTGGACTCTTATCTTTTACGCAATTGGCTTATGTGGTTATTTCACTCAGCAGGTTCTCACGCGTGCATTTTATTCTATGCAGGATTCCAAGGTACCGGCGCAAAGTGCAGTTGTAGCGGTCTTTACCAACATTTTGTTGAACCTGACCTTTATCTGGTTCCTGGGAACGGGGGGACTTGCTGCCGCTACGGCTGCATGCTCGTATCTGCAGGTTGTCGTACTCATAGTGGCCCTTCGACGGTCTCTGCGAAGGCGGAAAGTGGCTATTTCAGTGTTGGATGGCTTTGGCACAGCGTTGCTGAAGACTCTCTTGGCAACGCTATGTATGGCTGTTACAGTTAGAGTCGTGATGGCTTTGACGAAGAGTTACGCTGAAATCTTCACGTTGTTGCTGGCTGTTCCGGCGGCAGCGGCAGTTTATTTATTGACCGCCAAGTTATTACGTATTGAAATGCTTTCTCTGCTAACAGCCGGGAAAACGAGAGAGCCAGACCGTGCCTAATTTAGCGGAATATGTGCGTCCTTCCAAGACATTGGACTTGCCGTATGTGTTAGATTGTGCTTATGATATTGGAGCTTTAGAGGACGGCTGAGCGGGCGAAAAATAGCCCATATTGGCGAGCTTATCTCTAAAGCCCATGGGATGATTGCCCGAAATATTATTAATGCATCGCTTCTTGCGTGCCTGAGTATGGAGAGACGAATGCTTAGGGATAAGTCTTTTTTCCTGTTGTTTTTCGGACTTATTTGCTGTTCTACTTTCGCCTGGGCTCAAATATCAACGGCTCCTGAGCCTTTTGACTCGGCTGTTTCTGCGAAGTCACCGTCACAAACTCACGCACTTTTCTCACCATCAGTTGCTCAGACATTTTACGAGATAGCATATGACTTGGCTAATTCTGAAGATATTACCGGGCCGAAGGCCGACCAGACAATTGTGTTCCTCCTTGCCGCGAAGCAATTAGGCGGCGAGGCAGACAATATCGATCCTTTGCTGATTAAGCTTGCTTGCGTACAATCACAACGGGATAATTCCGAGCAGGTGTTGGCATGGCTTGTGGACTACACAAGCGAGTCCGCAGACCTTGAGGTGCTGACGGGGGCGGCTCAATATTTGTTCAACAAGCTGGACTCGCGAGAGCAGCGGGAGGAACTTCTTGAGCAGTTACTGCAGGAGGTAGCCGGCAAAAATTCCATCTTCGATTCTCAATTGGCTACATTGGTTGGTCTTCTGAAGATTGAAAAGGCGGACCTCGAAGCAGCAAAATTCTACCTTATCCAGGCCTATCGGCATAACAAATATAATAAACTGGCCTTTGCAAAACTGGCTGAGCTTGTGCCGGACCAGGTCGGGCCCGTGATGTTTCTTGAGTATCTTCGTTTGTCCGTTCGCCAGAATCCTCTGGATATTGAAACAGCGCTGGCCTTTGCACAATACGCTGAACGGCTGGGGTTGTTTGAAGTGGCTGCGGGAGCTTACGAATACTGTGCGGATTTATTTGCCTATCTTTATCCTGCTAAAGCTTTGCCTGCTCAAATTTATATTCCCTGGATGATAAGCTACTACAATACAGAGAACCATCAGCACAAATGTCTTCAGATTGCCAGGCTTGTTCGTGGAGAAGATCGATTTGACATCTTGCTGGAAGCTCTTGCCGGCCTGGCAGCAGAGAAGATTGGAAACACCGAGGAGGCACATAATATATTCCGCTCGGCGGAAGAAAAGGCGTGGCGGTTACTTGAGAAGGGCCCCGTAGGTGGCAATACGGAAGCTGAGGGGGATTCTGTTGGTGCTGGAACCCAAGTCGGCGCTAAGCAGTTTGCTTGGTTTTATTGTTTTGCTGCACGTGACTCGGCCAAGGCTTTGGATTGGGCCAACAAGGCATATTCAACCGAGCCCAATTCGCCTGTTACTGCTGGACTCCTGGCCTACGCATTGATGATGAATGAACAATTAGAATGGGCAAAGCCGCTCCTGGTGGGTGATAAACGTACTCAAATTGGGGATTTGGTTCGAGCGCAGATTCAACTGGCTGATGGCCAGGAAGAGCCGGCAGTTGAGACTCTACAAGTTGTGATAATAAGGGACCCGGGGTCATTGGCTGCGGAGCGAGCAAAGGAAATGCTAACTGAGCTAGGCCGAGAATATAATCCACCGGTCAATCCTGAGGTTATTTTAACTGCCCTGGCAGGTAGACTTGGCCAAGCGCTTGTGCCAAAGTTTATCAGTCCGAATAAGGCCATTAGTGTTCAATTCAACATTCGCGGTAATAGATTTTCTTATGGTAGTAAGTTTGAGGGCACCGTTGCTATAGTAAACAAATCTTCTGAACCGCTCGTAGTTAGTAATGAAGGTTTGTTCAAAGGTGACATCAGGGTCGATGCCAGTGTCAGCGGTGACATTAATAGGAAGATACCAAATCTGGTAACTCGTAAGGTTCGTTCATCGTTGCTTATTGCACCCGGTCGGGGGATGCTCATTTCTTTGCCGCTTGCTACCGGCGAACTCAGGGAGTTGTTGGACACATATCCCCAGGCCTCTCTAAATATAGAATTTACGCTCTATCTTGATCCAGCAACTAACGAACAGGGCACGGTAACTAATAGATTGGTTGATATAAAGCCAGCAACGGTCACGATAGAGCGTCCGGGCGTTGACCTGACGGCGAAATACTTGAGAAACAGATTTAATTCGATTTCGACAGGTCAAACCGGTCAGAAAGTCAAGACCGCACAACTTTTTGTAGGGCTACTAAAGGAGCAGCATGCGATGGCTCAGCATGGCACGATTTATAGGTTCAAGTATGCCGACTGGATGCCGAGCTTGTTGAAATCTGCTCTGTTGCATGAATCTGGGCTGCTGCTTAATCCTGCTGAAGGTGAGTGGGTTGTTAAGGTCCAGACTTTAGCTGAGATGCTTTCTTTGCCGTTGGACCACGAGTTGACCGGCGCAGTGGCAGAGAATCTGAACAACGCTAACTGGCCTGTACGTCTTATGGTTATATATCTGCTTTCCAAAAATCCTGGGGCAGATTTCAATAGGGTCTTGGATTGGGTGGTAAAATATGATTCAACCCCGCTGGTTCGCGACATGGCCGTCGCATTAGGTGCTACCGAGGCCAATATTCAGGGGCAATAGGTCTGTTTGCGCTACCTAAATACACAATTCTACTTGGCCAACCCGTCAAAGGTAATCTGTTGTATCTTCTTAGTATAAATAAACTTGCAAGAAATTAGCCCATTCTGAAATCGGCAAAATTGCAAAAAAATTTTGTATTTTGATGTAAAGTTGGCTTGACATCACGTTTAGCTCGTGGTATTTTTGTGTAAAGCAAGCTTTACATATTGGAAATGCTTAGTTTTATGAGAGAAACAATTGTCAATCATATAAAAGAGCGTCGTACTCGGCTGAGCCTAACACAGAAAGAATTAGCCGAGGCGTTGGGTGTTTCGAGACAGACTATTATCTCAATTGAACGTGGACGGTACGTGCCCAGCCTGTCCTTAGCCCTTAGATTCGCAAGTTTTTTCGCCTGTCCGACCGATGAGCTTTTTGAAAGGAGGTGAGTTAGAATGGATGAGCGGTTTGTAATACACCGTTTGCGCTCAACCCGCTGGGCTGCCATTGTAGGTGTCATTATGATGAGTGCCTGGACAATATACGAATTCCGGTGGGAGTTGATAATCATCATGGGTGTAATGGCTGTCACGAAATGGGCTGCTATGCTCTATTACCGAAGGATTGACTAAGCATAAGTGACACAGTCGAGTTCGCAGAAAAGAAAGGACGAGAAATGTTAGTAGAGAGATTTGTTAAGCTCTATTTCGGAAGATCGCGTTCGGTCACGCTCGTTATCGGTTCGGCTATATCTGCCTTTACAATCTCGCTTGGTTTCATTTGCGTGTGTCGATTCTTAGCTCTGCCGGTAAATGTCGCAGCAGCGGTCGCCTTTGGTGCTATTGGCGCTGCAATTTATGCCAAACGCACCTATCATAGGAATTGAATATTGACTGTAGGTTCTTGAATTTATACTCCTGCGTGGATGGAAGCGGCATTCATAGCGGCGAAAAGGTAGCGCTGTTGCTGAGGAGTAAGCCCTTACCTGCGTACCCAGAGGCAATGACCCGTCAAACTCAGATTTCCCCGAATTTTGTGTTGTAAAAATGCTGCAATCTTGTAACATTCGCTGATTTATTGGTGATAATGTAGTTATCTTTTTTTGAAAGGGGCGTATCTATGCCGGCTAAGGTAGACAGGAAAAAGTGCGATGGCTGTGAAACATGTATTGATGAGTGCCCGAGTGAAGCGATAAGTATGGTTGGAGAAAAAGCGGTCGTCAATGCCGATGCCTGTGTGGATTGTGGTATTTGTGTGGATGCTTGTCCTCAAGAGGCCATTAGCATGGAATAAAGAAAATCAAATATCAAAGTGCTTTGTAGAAACCTTCATAACAATGTCATTTCGAGCGGAGGCTCCAAAGGAGCCGAAGTCGAGAAATCTGCATGCAGAAGCGCTGCTAACCCAGATTTCTCCACTCCGTTCGCTGCGCTCACTATGGTCGAAATGACATCCTTATCTACAGAGCAATATCAAAGACCAAAATGTAAAATTAAGGAAGTCATCCCTTAGGGACTCCATAACTTAATTTTTGTAATTTTTCGATTGGCCCCATCGTCTAGGCAGGTCTAGGACACCGGGTTTTCAACCCGGCAACAGGGGTTCGAATCCCCTTGGGGCTATTAGGCAACTGATCAAATCGACATACCTGATACGCTTGTTTCAAGTACAATCTTGTCGTCCACAATTCCCTGGACGTCGCAGTTGTATTTTCTGCCCTTTTTGAATTTCGTTATTTTACCGAGTAGATATAACCTCTGACCCGGCGTTACCGCGGAACGGAACTTGGTGGAATCGATACCTGCGAAGCCTATGAAGCCTTCTTCCTGGTATACCTGCTTTACGAAAAAGCTCAGCAGTTGAGCAGCCGCTTCGACCATAATAACGCCTGGCATAAGCGGTCGGCCTGGGATATGGCCGCGCACCCAGAACTCATCCTCCGTGACATCCTTATAGCCCAGGACCAGGAACTTTTCTTTGTTGTACCACAGTATGCCATCGAGCTGCTGCATCTCGAATCTTTGAGGATTGACCTTGGCAATCGCTTCTTTATCAAAAACTGGCTTGGCGTTCAGGTCTATCTTTGAAAGGTCAAATAGCAATAACGGTGGCATTTATGTTCCTTGAGTGAGGAAATTCCGCGCACATTACTAATTATAAGGCTGAAACGATCCAGGCGAACTATCTAACTGGTCAGAGCTGTTGTTGACATGTAACTGCCAAATGCAGCGTCCGCAATTGTGGTTTTAATAAAGCTTAATCGACTGACCTTATTTCCAGGATTCGGTTGCGCACGGTCTGAGCAGCCTGCTTGACCTTTTGCATTTGTTTGCGAACGCGTGTTCCAGCTGCTTTGTTTCCGCCCTGTGCCTTGTTGATGTCGGCCTCGATTTCGGCCACTAATACTTTGAGGTCTTCATATTCCTGCATTCAAATGATCCTTCCGTTAGTGGGTTAAAAACGCTAAGAAATTAACTATCTATTACGGCCTTGTCAAAAGAAAACACGTCTTTTTTGCAAAAAAATGGCACCTTGATTTGGCCTTGTTCGTTAGGACAGGAGGTTCCTTGTCAGTGTCGCTATTCTCTGACCACGGCGGACACACTGTTGCCTGACTCTATCATCAGGCTTACCGATGGACACAGGCCCATAGTGGTCGCCTTGAGCGTCTCCCTGGACGATCATGCCAGCTATCAGCATGCCCTCTATTATGCCCATGATTGTGGTTTCGTTGCCGCCACCGATATTGGCCGAGCTTGTAAATGCGCCACCCACTTTACCATCGAGCTGGCCATGTCTTCCTACTAGGTCATCTATAAGCTGTTTTATAGGACCCGCCATCTGGCCATAGTACGTTGGCGATCCGATGACTATCGCGTCATAATCTGGCAGACTATCGGCCTTGACTTTCTCAACGGACTTGCATTCGGTCTTGAGCCCCGCGTCGTTCATTGCCTTGGCGATAATCTCCGCCATTTCCTTTGTGTTTCCGCTTCTTGAATAGTAGAAAACTATTGCTTTTGCCATTTTTTGCCTACCCTAATTTGACTATGTGAAAATGAATTTATCTATTAGTTCGATAAACAATGGGATTCTTATCCTTTTGACAGTAATTGTAGGCTCATCGTCGCAGGTATGCAAGCTTTTCCGACAAGGGGATGTTGTTGCCGAAGTTATCCTCACCATAGCCGGACTCGGCGAGCAGCTTTATGTCAGCCAACACGCGCTTGTCACCGATAAACGTTGCGGTCAGATCGGTGTCCGTGTCGATTTTGCCCAGCACCAAGAGCTGAGTCACTTCGTCAATAACCTTTTCCAGCAGTGTCCCCTCTTGTCGTGTTTGTTGTTCGGGCACCTGCAGGGGTTGTTCATAGAGAATTAATTTGCCTTGCTCGACGAGTGAAAGGACGACATCTCTAACGATGGTGTCTACGTCCTTGCCCGGTGCCCATGTGGGGACAAGTTTGAGACGGACTATTTCGCTTGCGAGCCACCTTCGCTTGTGAGCGTTTATCTTTTCGTTGGCGCGGAACAGTTCCAGTGTTGAGCCGGCATTATAGACGTCACCTTCGAGCTGCATCTTGACCTCGCTTCCATAGTGCAGGACGAGCTTGGCGATGAGCGTAGCCGGCCGAACGTGAAAACCGCGATACTGTGGAACGGGTACTTCTATCTGCCCAATTTGGGCGTAGCGTTTGAGCATCCTATGGCAAAAATCTACCGCACAGTCTATGTACCGGCTGATATGTGCGATGCAGTAATCCATTAGCACCGTCAATATCTCGTTGCTGTTGAGGAGCGGTTCTTGGCGGAATTCCGAGTCGCAGGGCTGTTTGTTCACATGTCGCTCGTAGTGGTGGGCAAGTAACGTAGCGATCTTCAGAAGGTGAAACACGACGCTGATATGACCTCGCAATACCGGCAGGCTGGAATCGAGATCTTCGACATCAGTGCCTGATACGAAAGTATCATATTGTGATTGCATGTTGTGGAATCGCAGTTCAAGGCTGCGGAGTTTCTCCTCCGTAACGGAGTTCGCAACGTATTGAGCGTAATCTTCTGGCTTAGCCTGACTGGCGGCGCAGACATCTTGACTTTCAGCGGCCAGGTTTAAAAAAGCTGTAGCCAGCAGTGTAACAGTCTCCGAGACGGTCTCGGTCATTCTTGTGCCGCAGTCGTGTGTCAGTCGGCCTGGTGGGAGACTTTCAGTATAAGACCTTTCACGCAGGTTCTCAGACGGCACCGGCAGAGCGAGTTGGTCGGCCCTAAGCAGTATCTGTTTTGCCGCTCGCAAAAGGGCGTCGCCGGTGAATTTCAGTGCATCCTGAGTAGCTTTGACGAAATCACCTTCAATGGGTAAAAGGTGGTAGGCGGGCAAGACGTGTTGGATGTGAAGCAGCTCATAGCCAGCATCGGAAAAGTGTTTGATTGCCGCGGTCAGCGACCTGAAGGAACACCAGCGGCAATTGTTACGAGCATTATAAGCGTCGAGAAGTTCCTCAAGCTGCATAGACTGTGAAAGCAACTCACCCAGGAACGGACGCATGAAAATCTTGTCGATCGGTTGGCACTCTGTCAGATAGTGTGCAAGTCCGAGTAGCGTCTGGGCACGTTTGGCTATTAGTTCGTGAAAGTCTTTTTCGGTGATTGTTGATGAACCCATGTTACTTGAACCTATTTTAGAAACGCGACTATGACAAGGCTGAAAAAAAAGATAAAGTTTCTTATTTGCCTGAGTTCTGTTTGTCAAGTAGGATTTCTTCAATCGTGAAATCTTCCGGAATCCTGAACCGAAATACCTCATCCCTGATTTTATTATTTACCTTGGGACTCAGGAGTCTTATTTCATAGATGTCCTCCTCGGTCGAGATGGCGGTGACTTTTGTCGGCAATGTGAGTTTTTTGTCAATCCAGAAATCGATAGAGGTATAATCATCTTTATAGATAGAATCGGGCCGAACCTTTAGATGTAGCTGAATAAGGTCCTCAGAGGCGTTTACTGTTGACTCTACCAATTCTATGTCAAACTGTTTTTTCAGCTCATCCACCTTTGTAAAGCCGATGATTGGAAAATTTCTGCCGGCCAAATCAAACGCATCGGTCGGCTCATTTGGCTCAGCTAACTGGCGACGTTCAGCAGATTTTATCTGATAGTCGATGTGCGTTAGCCAGGTACCGTCCAAGATAAAATGCTCCTTGTATTTCTGCTCTTCTTCATCATCTTGCCTGAGAGTCTGGAAGTTAATCCTTAGCTTCGATCTTCCATTGGATTTTTTACAATATAAAACTCCCTTCCTGAGGGTCTGGGACTCAAGCAGCGGTTGCTTGAACAGATATTCGATTTGTCCCTGATAGGATTGAAGCTCTGTGGTCGCTTGCTTCAACTGTGCGAGAATTTCATCGACAGGATTTAGATTGGTTTGTTCAGATTTGCACACATGCGCGCTGCCAACGGGCTCGCAAGCCAGAGACATACTTGCTGTTAGTAATAGAATCGAGATAGTTTTAGCGGCAGTATCGTTTTTCATTATTGTGCGTTTTAGTCTATATCAGCTATTTGTTATTGTTTTCATCAATAATTTCCAGTATTCGGGGGATGTTTTCAATAGTGTAGTCTGCGTATTTGGCAAACTGGCCTGCCTGTTTGTGATTGGCTAATAAAACAGCGATAGCGCCGGCAGCTTTCGCACTGAGCAGGTCAAATAAATAGTCGCCCACCAGAATGGTTTCTGCAGGCTCGATGCCTAACTGTTTACATATTTGTTTAACGCCGAAGGCATCAGGCTTAATGGGACCCTCTTCTCTGCCAACGACTATATCGAGTCTGAGGTTGTGTTTGCGCGCGATAGCAAGGGCGTTGGACCGTTTGTTGCGAGTTAACACGCCAATAAAAATTCCTGCTTTGCGAAGGTCGGCAAGTGTCTGCTCTGTGCCGGGATTCAGCTTGGATTCTGCAACTGCTTTTTGTTCATGAATGTATAAAATCTGCTCTGCTTGTTTGCGTTGTTCAGAGGACATTTTTCCCATTTGCTCGAGCACTGGGCCAGAGTTTCTGTCCAAGCCCATTTCTTCCCGGATGGCATCAAAGTCAAAATAAGGCTGTGTTATTGTTCCGTCTAAATCGAATATTACTGCTTTTATTGACATATTCGTCTGAACAAAAAATTCCTCCAAGTCAAAGGTGCTATCCCGATAAAAAACCTAAAGGTATAGAATTTACCGGTCTCGACTCCTTCGGTTTGTACGTGTTATAATTGTTATACGCTGACTTTTACTTAGCTCCTTTTCGCAGCAGTTCAATCAGGTATCGGCCAGCAAGGCTGAGAATTTTGCCTTTACGGACAATTATTCCCGTCGGTCTGATGAAATTTTCGTTGGAAAAGGGTATCGCCCGTATTGTTCCGCTGGCAACCTCCTGCAGTAATGCGGTTTCCGGCAGTATGCTTATACCTGAGTTAATTTCCACCGCTCGTTTGACTGTTTCGATGTTGTCGAATTCCATCACAGGTCTTACCACAACATTATACCGTTCCAGGATATTATCTATCCAAGCTCGTGTCGGAACATTCTTGTCAAATGCAATAAATCTTTCAAATTGCAGTCGATGAATGTCGATCGGAGATTGGTCTGAAAGTTGGTGTTTGGGGCTGCAGGCCAACACGAGTGGCTCATGTTCGAAATCATAAACTTCAAGTCTTTTGTCTTTTTTCGGAATAGCGACGAGGCCGATGTCAATCTCGCCGCTAAGGATTAACTCGTATATTCTTGCAGCACTGAGATATTCGATATGAACGTGGACGTCGGAATAACTGACCATGAACTTTTTCAAATAGTCGGGAAGGGTGTGCATTCCGATGCTGAAGATAGCGCCTACATTTATTCTGCTTACTGTGGAACTTTTATGGACATTCAGTTCGGTCCGGAATTGTTCATATCTCTCAAGCATATCCTTACAGGCCTGGTAGAAAAGCTGGCCTGCCGAGGTAAGTTCTAGCGGCCGTTTTTTTCTATTGATGAACTGACATTTATATACGAGCTCCAGTTGCGCGAGCTGCTGTGAGACCGCTGACTGGCTGATTGTGTGTTTTTCAGCGGTTTTTGAGAAACTTCGCAAATCAGCCAGATCACAAAAAACTTTTAGCGTTTCTATATGCATTATAAGGCGTCCTAATAGGTAATATTATTGTTTAGTCCTTGTTATATTCTGTACAGATAGTTAATCTGATTGGTTATTCGCTCTGAGTAACTTTCGTGAACTTATTATCAGTTTATCTTATCATAACATAGCGACAAAACGAAAAACTTTATTTCTTATTGGAGGTTACAGAAAGTGGCAGCAAACGCTATTATTGAGGCCGTTTACCAGGAAGTCCTGAAGCGAAATGCCGGGGAAATAGAATTTCACCAGGCTGTGAAGGAGGTGCTTTCATCATTGGGGCCCGTTCTGGATAAGCATCCTGAATATGTTGAGGCTAAAATTCTCGACCGGTTGGTTGAGCCGGAAAGGCAAATAATATTTAGAGTGCCTTGGCAGGACGACAAGGGCAACATTCATGTCAACCGTGGATTTCGGTTTGAATTTAATAGCGCACTTGGACCGTACAAGGGAGGTCTTAGGTTCCATCCGACGGTAACAGCGAGCATATTGAAGTTCCTCGCATTCGAGCAGATATTCAAGAACTCTCTGACAACGCTACCGATGGGCGGCGGCAAAGGCGGCTCAGACTTTAATCCAAAGGGCAAAAGCGACAGTGAAGTTATGCGTTTCTGTCAGAGCTTCATGACGGAACTGTCAAGGCATATCGGTGCAGATACAGACGTGCCCGCAGGCGATATCGGCGTTGGCGGACGCGAAATTGGCTTTCTGTTTGGCCAGTACAAGCGTCTTCGTAATGAGTTTACCGGCGTTCTGACCGGCAAGGGATTGACCTGGGGTGGCTCCCTGATCCGACCGGAGGCCACCGGCTATGGATGCGTGTATTTTGCCGATGAAATGCTCGAGACTCGTGGCGAGAGTTTTGAGGGCAAGATTTGTACGGTATCCGGCTCCGGCAATGTCGCTCAGTACACCGTGGAGAAACTCAATCAGCTCGGTGCGAAAGTTGTCAGCCTGTCTGATTCAAACGGCACAATCTACGACCCCAATGGAATTGATGATGAGAAACTCGCTTTTGTGTTTGAACTGAAGAACGTGCGTCGTGGGCGGATCAAGGAATATGCTGATAAATTCAAGGCCGAGTTCAAGGCAGATGTGCGGCCTTGGGGTATCAAGTGCGACTGTGCGTTCCCGAGCGCTACGCAGAACGAGATTGATACTAATGGTGCCAAGACGCTTGTGAAGAATGGCTGTTATCTTGTTGCTGAAGGTGCAAATATGCCTAGTACGCCGGAGGCGATAGAACAGTTCATCGAGAAGAAGATACTTTACGGTCCTGGTAAGGCGGCCAATGCAGGTGGTGTTGCCACAAGCGGTCTGGAGATGGCGCAGAACTCACAGCGGATTTCGTGGACACGCGAAGAGGTTGACAAACGGCTGCACGATATAATGATTGCTATTCACAAGCAGTGTTATGATGCTGCGGAAGAATATGGTCAGCCCGGTAATCTGGTAATGGGTGCTAACATCGCGGGTTTTGTCAAGGTGGCTGATGCTATGCTCGATCATGGCCTGGTTTAAGAATATGAAGTGATTGTGTACAGTAAAAGGGCGTTTCGTTTAAGGATCGCCCTTTTTTATTTGTGTGATGAGGTAGTACGGCAGGCGGAATTAGCCTTGCTTGGTCTCAGTTGGTTTTTGTAGATTGGTCTAAGTTGTATACAAGAGTGTGGCATGGTGGCATGGGCAAGTACAGGATTGCAGGGGCTGAATGACATCCTCACAGGTCTGCGCAAAGGCGATAACGTCGTCTGGCAAGTGGACAGCATTGAAGACTTTCACAGCTTTGTCGAACTTTTCATTGCCAAGGCAAAAGAGGATGGTCGCAAGCTTGTTTATATGCGATTTGCGCAGCATCGGCCTTTGGTTGAGGCTGCCGAAAACATTTCGATTTACAACCTCGATGCAAGCAGTGGTTTCGAGACGTTCTCCTCACAGGTTCACAACATAATCACCGAAGAAGGTGTGGGGGCGTACTATGTATTCGATTGCTTATCTGACCTGTTGAGTGCCTGGGCAACGGATTTGATGATAGGTAATTTTTTTCTGATAACGTGTCCATATCTTTTCGAGCTGGACACGATTGCGTATTTCGCTCTGTTGCGGAATAAGCATTCGTACAAAACGATAGCACGCATTCGCGAGACGACTCAGATACTATTGGACCTTTACACATTCGAGGGGAATTTTCACATCCATCCGCTCAAGGTCTGGCAGCGCTACTCACCAACCATGTTTCTTCCGCATGTTCAAAAGAAGGACAAGTTCGTTCCTATTACCACGAGCGTGGATGCCGCGAGGCTGATTTCCTATATCTCAAGGAAAGGATTAGAGCCGGCACAGAGAGTACTGGATTACTGGGACAGGATTTTTCTGCGAGCCGAGGAAATAGCACAGAAAGGTACAGTTTCATCCGCAGAAGAAGCTGAAACGATAGATCGGCTGTGCACGATGATGGTCGGCAGAGAGAAGAGGATGTTATCGCTTGCGAAACGCCACTTTTCGCTTGCAGATATGCTCGATATTAGGAAGCGGATGATCGGTACTGGGTTTGTTGGGGGTAAGGCCGTTGGTATGCTGCTTGCCAATAAGATCATTTCAAGTAACGAATCCCTCGGATTGCAGCAGTATCTGGAACCTCACGATTCGTTCTATGTCGGCTCGGATGTATTTTACACGTATCTTGTGGAGAATGGCTGGTGGAATCTACGAATGGAGCAGAAGACACCACAGGGATATTTCAAGATTGCCTTGGAGCTGAAAGAGAAGCTATTGACCGGCAGGTTTCCCGACCAGGTGCGTGAACAGTTCCAGGAAATGATCGAGTACTTCGGACAGTCGCCGATTATTGTGCGGTCAAGCAGCTTGTTGGAAGATGCTTTCGGTAACGCCTTTGCCGGCAAATACGAGAGTCTCTTCTGTGTAAACCAGGGAAGTCCCGAAGAGCGATATGCGCGCTTTGAAGAGACCGTGCGGAGGGTCTACGCCAGTATGATGGGTGAAAGTGCTCTTACGTATCGGCTGCAAAGGGGGCTGGACAAGGAAGACGAACAGATGGCTTTGCTCGTGCAGCGTGTTTCGGGTTCGTACCGGAACGGCTATTTCTTTCCGGATCTTGCCGGAGTGGGAATTTCGCAAAACACCTTTGTCTGGAATCCTGAACTGAACCCGAAGGCAGGAATGCTAAGATTGGTATTCGGTCTTGGGACACGGGCTGTTAATCGTGTGGAAGATGATTATCCTCGGCTTGTAGCTCTGGATGCACCACTTCTTAGGCCTGTGGCCGGTATGGATGATGTAAGGAAATTCTCGCAGCATCGTATTGATTTGTTGGATACGGAGAACAATCTGTTGGCGACGTTGGCGCTTGAGGAACTGCTGAGCAGGAAACTGGACATCAAGCTTGATTTTGTGGCCGTGCGAGATACGCATCTTGCCAGAAAGGCTAAACAAGCAGGCAGAACCGAGAGAGAGTATTGGGTCCTTACTTTCGAGAAACTCCTTTCGGAAACGCGATTTGTCGAATATATGCAGAAGATACTCAAAACCTTGGAAGAAACGTATGAGTATCCGGTGGATGTTGAATTCACAGCCAACTTCACTGGTAACGGTGATTTGGTGATAAACCTATTACAATGTCGGCCTTTGCAGACGAAGGGCTGGCAGCCACAAGTGAAAATACCTGAGCACATCGATTCTGAGAAGGTCGTGCTCCGGACAGAAGGTTACTTCATGGGCGGCAGTATATCGTTGGACATAAGAAAGGTTGTGTACGTGGACCCGAAGGCCTATATGTCATTATCGCTATCCCAAAAGTACGACATAGCCAGGCTCGTGGGAAAGTTAAACAGACAGATACAGAACAGACAAACTGAACCAGCGATATTCCTCGGGCCCGGAAGGTGGGGAACGTCAACGCCGAGTCTGGGTGTTCCTGTGAGCTTTCACGAGATCAATAACGTGACGGTTCTGGCTGAAA
>Ga0315543_1001747_pt1 | contig 22719 bp, 15 predicted proteins | sample SalMarSW160210MG_2_FD_203098 | JGI IMG/M metagenome (GOLD analysis project Ga0315543, IMG submission 203098) | Salt marsh sediment microbial communities from the Plum Island Ecosystem LTER, Massachusetts, United States - Salt Marsh Sediment SW1601-210 ...
CTTCTTGTCAGAGGATTTAATGCGGATGGAAAAGAAGTGGAGTATAAGGTGGAGGGTCTTATAGCAAGGATGATACAGCACGAAATAGACCATCTTAATGGTGTATTGATAATAGATTATCTCTCCAGGGGAGATTTATTGAAATATCAAATGGAATACGGTAAGAGGGAAGAGGAGGAGAAATGAAAAGGGATTTTGTTTCAATCAGTGATATTGATAGAGTAAAATTTCTGGAAATCATCAGAGATGCCTGTATACTAAAAGAGGAAAAAGAAGAAGCGATGGAAAAACAGCCTCTTAAAGGCAAAGTCCTTGCTATGCTTTTTGAGAAACCGTCTCTGCGGACCAGGTTTACATTCGAGGCCGGCATTTACGAGCTCGGAGGTTTGGGGATTTATTTCGCGCCTGCTGATATTAGTATCGGAAAAAGAGAAAGCGTCGAAGATATAGCAAAGAATCTCTCAAGATGGGCTTCCGGAATTATGGCAAGAACTTTTGCGCATTCAACCGTTACGGGTCTTGCCGAGAATTCAAGTATACCTGTTATAAACGGTCTTTCCGACTTGGAGCATCCCTGCCAGATACTTGCGGATTTCCAGACAATATACGAAAAGAAGGGGAAACTTGAAGATGTGAAGCTGGCATTCATTGGCGATGGCAACAACGTCTGCAATTCAATGCTGTTAGCCTCCGGGCTTATGGGAATGGATTTCAGAGTTGCCCATCCGAAAGGTTATGAGCCGAATAAAGATATTATAAAAGAAGCTAAAAAATTAGCATCTGCTTCCGGTGGTTCGATTGCTATTACTAACGACCCGAGGGAAGCCGCGGACGGAGTTGATGTTATTTATACCGATGTTTGGGCTTCGATGGGTTTTAAAGACGAAGCGGAAGAAAGAAGAAAAGCTTTTGCATCTTTTCAGGTTAATAAAGAAGTCGCCTCCTGTGCCGATAAGGATTATATATTTATGCACTGTCTGCCTGCGATAAGAGGAGAAGAGGTTTCGGCGGAGGTGATTGACGGACCGCATTCGGTTGTTTTCGATGAGGCGGAAAACCGTCTGCACGCGCAGAAGGCTTTGATGCTGAAATTGATGAGAGGAAAACAAAAGTAACCACAGAGGACACAAAGCCACACCACACACCAAATTATTCTCACACAGAGACACAGAGAAAAAAACCAAATTTTGTTGTTTTAACTAAATTCCAACCCCTAAATCCAAAATCCTAATGTTTGCCCTAAAACCTGGTATCTGATATCTAGCATTGACTCGAAAGTATTATCGTATAGATTAGACCATGAAACAAAGGACAGCTTTAATACTATTAATTTTATTAAGCATCGGGATGCTTTTTCCGTTTTACCTCATACGTCAATTCTCCCCCGCTTACAGAACGGGATTTGATTGGCTTTTTCACACAGATATATCTCATATAGCAGCGCGTTTCATTCTTTATGGTGTGCTTGCGTGGCTTGCATCGTCTGTCTTTTCAAATAAACAGAAACTAATTTCTCCGATTATAGTAGTTTTAATCGCTTTAGGCATATCCATACTGCAAGAATCAATTCAGTTAATATCAGGACAAGGTCCAATAGGATGGGATGATGGCTTTGATATTCTTGTGGACATGAGTGGAGCAGTAATAGGTGTATTCGTTTTTCGTTGGCAAAAACAAAAATTTACCACAGAGGACACAGAGCTTCCCCACACCCAATAATTGTACGCAGATGAACGCAGATTCAAATAGGATTAGAAGCAATTCAAGATAGCAGTTCAGGGATTATGGATTAAGTGGTAAGTGTTTTTTCTTAATCCTTGCTCGACTTTCAACTTATCTCCTAATCCTAAAACGATCTAATACCTGAATCTTGACTGTTTACTGCTCTCTACTTCTTACTTATTACTAGTATACCAGAATTATATAGTGTTTTTCAATAATTTTTATACTTGACATTAATGTTACAATTGAATACAATTATAAATATAGAAACCTTAATTAAGGAGGTTTGAGGATGGCGAGTCCTAATTCCGAATTGGTTCTCGGTAAAATTCTCGAAAAGGCAATCGAGACTAAGGAAAAAGTAGGTCAGATATACCGGCAGTTTTCAGAATTGTTTTCTCATGTACCTGAAATTAAAGATTTCTGGAAGAGAATGAATCTTAATCAAATTACACATGCGGATTGGTTAAAGGAAATCAAGGAATCTCTGAGTGAGGAGCAAATTTTTTCTTTGCCTGAGGTTGAACTGGTTTTAAAAACACATTCTATTAAAAATTTATTTGATAAGCATGCGGAACAAGAAATTAAAAATCTTCATGATGCATATATAATTGCGCATGAGATCGAATTTTCTGAAGTCAATGATCTTTTTAAAACACTTTCCAGTCAATTTATTTGCTCTGAAAAGAAAAAAAATTTTATTCTTGCTGAAATAGATGTACATCGACAACAAATAGTGGATTTACCTGAAAAGTTTAAAGATAGAATGTTAATGAAAGAAATAAAAGCATATGCTAGCTGAGAATACAAACAAAATTAATAAGCCAGAAGTAAGAATCCCAACCCACCTCATTTTATAACCACAAGATTATACAGATTATCACAAGATTACCCCACCACACACCAAAACTAAGAGGAACAACAAATTGCACAAATAGCGCGAATAAAGAAAAATTTTTGTTTGTTTTTACTAAATCCCAACCCCAAAATCCAAAATCCTAAATCCCAAAAAAACCATTCAACTATTCAACTTAGATTCGAAGAATCTTCAAAATAGAGCTTGCGTTTTTGCGAGTAGTAGCTTATCTATAAAGTATAAAAATAAAGGAGATTTTCAAGAATGAGCAAAAGACAGAAAAGGTACCTGTTCATCTGCGACTTCGACAAAACATTAAGTTTTGATGATTCAGGTGTCATTCTAAGTGGGAAAATAGGAATCGACGAGGAAACCTTCGAGGAAAAACTTGTCAGGGTAAGGGAAAGGAATATAGTCCAGTTGGGCGGAGAGCTCGCCCAACTTATTACTACCGATCCGGATTATAAAGGCAAAGTGACAAAAAAACTTTTTAAAGAAGTCGCGCAAGATATAAAATTAAAAAAAGACGTCTCCAAATTAATGAAAGTCCTGGAAAAGGGCATAGGAGAAGACAAATTTTACTGTTATGTCATATCCGCCTGTCCGGTTGAGATTATAAAAACTGCTTTAAAAGGTATCCTGCCTCCCGAGAATATCATCGGAACTACTTTTATATACGACGAGAAGGGGACTGTTCAAAGTATAGAAAGAACCGGTGCGGGGCAGGGTAAGGTAACCAATCTGGATTCCCTCAGAGAAAAGAATAAAATTCCACGTGATAGAATAATATATGTAGGAGACGGCTCATCCGATTTACATGTTATGCTGCACGTTAATGCTTACGGAGGATATCCGATAGCCGTTTCTTCTTCACCTTATCTTGGTCATATTTCAAAGAGAACAGTACTTTCCGACAGTGCGCTTAGTATACTTACTCCCATTCTGGAAGATATATTGGGTTATAAAGAGACACAAATAAAGAAATTTTTTATAGATATAGGACACACAATTTCGGAATGGAGCAGGGTAAAAACGGACTGGATAGCGCTGGAATGATTAAATATTATTTTTTTGCGACCTTGACTATATTTTTTCCGGACGCTTTTGCATCATAAAGAGCAGCATCGGCAGCATGTATAACTTCAACTGAAGAACTTCCGTTTTTCGGATAACTGGAAATCCCTATACTAACACTGATGATCTGATTAGGCTGACTTTTTTCTGCTCCCTCGAATTTCTTTTTTTCAACCTTCTCGCGGAGTTTTTCTGCAACTTCTGTTGCTTCCTTTTCACCGGTTTCCGGAAGTAAGACCACAAATTCCTCTCCTCCGAAACGATATAATTTATCGGTGAATCTTATATTATAAGAAAATTTCCGGACCAATCTTATGAGTAATTTGTCTCCTTCTTGATGTCCGTGAAAGTCATTGTATTCCTTAAACCAATCAATATCAACCATTAAAAGAGATAATTCGTTATCGTACCTCTTGGCACGAGTAAGCTCCTCTTTAAGGTCGTCCTTTAGTTTTCTCCGGTTATAGCATCCGGTGAGATCATCGGTTATGGCATCCGTGATATCTTCAAAAATTTCTAAAATATATTTTTTTCCTCTTAATTCAATTACCTTATGTTTTATTTTGATTATTTTACCGCCAAAAGCTCCATCCGATTCAATTGTTTTACTTTCTCCAACTGTAAGTTCTTCTCTCACTGGACAAAAAGGGCATTGAATATTGTCATCTTTATATACCTCGAAACACTTCTCTCCGATGGCATTTCTCCCGACTTTATTCTTAAGCACCTCATTCATATAAAGTATATTTAGATCCGTATCAACAATATCTATGGGAACAGGCAGAACTTCCAATATTTGTTTAAAATCTTCCAGATTGATTTTCTTAAACTTTGAACTTTCTAAATCGTCTAATAAAATTTTACCCCCCTTATTTACTAACTATAAGCATTTTTCTCGAATAAGTCAATAGTGGAAAAATCGTATCCCAATTCACCTACCTAATGTTTCACATGTAGTACATGTGGAAATTGTAGTTTTCTTACTGGAACCCGGTATCTAAATCAGAACGCAGATGAATGCAGATAGACAAGATTTTCTATTTGTTATTTTTACTAAACCCTATCCCTATACCCTAAATACTATACCCTAAATAAACTTATCTCACCAGTACAGTTTTTTGTGTTACCGATTTTAAATTATCCGCCTCGAGGTTATAAAAATATATACCGTTCGGTAATGGTAAGCCATTGCTGCCTGTACCATCCCAAGTTGTTGTATAACTGCCCTGAATATAAACATTATCAGCAAGCGTTTTTACAACACTCCCGGAAACGTTGCAGACTTTAAGAGTAAATCTTCCGGCATTTTTTATTTCTGGTAAATAGTAATTGATAATGGCACTAGCACTAATCACCCCAGCGTTAGAAATCGAAAGCATCAAATTGCTTGGATCTTCGAGAATTTCAATTCCGGAAGTAGAACCTTTAACAAGAAAATAATAAGGTGTTATGCTGCCGGTAAAATCCTCCGTCATATTTATTGTCCCTGAGGTACTGTCTAGCGCGACTACATACAGAGAATGAAATCCAATCGGGAGGGAATTAAGCGCGGTTGCGCCCCAACTTACAGAATCCGTACCTCCGCCTGATGTAATTGTCGCATCGAACCACTCGCCCTGCGTTGTTTCAAACTGATAAAGAACCTTCATGATATTAGAATTATTTGGACTTTTGGAATTAACTGCAGTTCCCGAGAATAAAGGAAGCTGATCTCCAGTTTCGTTATCGGTGAGTGGAGTAATGGTTGAAGTAAGCGGAGAAGCATATTCTTCCACTTCATCTATTATCGTTACATTATCACTAACACTATTTGTCACATATATCTTATTTGTGTTAGAATTTACGCATATAGAATTGGGGCCACTTCCAGGATCAACAGTGATGCTTGAATTAGTTTGGCCATCTATCACCGTTATGTTGTCACTGTAATGATTTGCTACATATATCTTGTTTGTGTTGGGATTTACACAGATATCATGAGGCCCTTCTCCAGCAGAAATCGTAATGGTTGAATTATCAGATCCGTCTATCACCGTTACATCGTTACTGAGGAAATTTGCCACATATATCTTGTTTGTGTTGGGATTTACACAAATCGCATAAGGCATATCACCAGCGTCAACAGTAATGGTTGAATTATTAGATCCGTCTATCACCGTTACATAGTCAATGGCATTATTTACCACATATATTTTATTTGTATTGGGATTTACACAAATTGCAATAGGTCCAAATAAAACGGGAATAATTTCGGTCGAATCGGTCTCTCCATCGATCACCGTTACATTGTCAAAATTTGTTACATATATCTTGTTCGTGTTAGGATTTATCCCGATCACATAAGGATAATTTCCAATGGGAACAGTTGTGGTGGAATGGGTAGCTCCGTCCATTATCGTCACATCGTCACTTGACTGATTTGCAACATAAATCTTGTTTGTGTTGGGATTTACGCATACCGCCCACGGATGATCTCCAACATCAACAGAGTCAGTTAAATTGGTCTCTCCGTCTATCACCTTTAATTTATCAGTGTCAGAAATTGGTACATATATCTTGTTTGTGTTGGGATTTACATAGATTGCCTGGGGGGAATCTCCAACGTCAATAGTAGTGTCAATCGAATTCGTCTCTCCGCCTATTACCGTTACGCTACCATCGGAAAAATTTGCCACATATACTTTGTTTGTGTTGGGATTTACACCGATCGCCTCAGGTATAGCTCTAACCGAAACAGAACTGGTTAAAAAATCAGCTCCATCTATCACAGTCACGCTGCCGCCCTGGTTCACAACATAAATTTTATTCGTATTCGGATTTACCCCTACCGCAGCAGTACCCAATCCGGTAACAACAGTACTCGTACTATTCGTTGCGCCATCTATAACCGTCACTGTACCACTATTCGTATTTGTCACATAAATCTTGTTTGTGTTGGGATTTACCGCTATTCCACGAGGCTCATCTCCTACACCGACAGCAGTTGTACTATTCGTTGCACCGTCTATAACAATTACCTCATCACTATGTTGACTCGAAACATAAATCTTATTTGTGTTGGGGTTTACGCATATTTCGTTGAGATAATATCCGGCACTAACATTTGTCACGTTATTTGTTTCACCGTCTATAACAGTAACATTATGAGTATTTTGATTTGCAACATAAATTTTGTTGGTATTCGGGTTAACGCATATCGACTTGGGAACATCTCCGGCAGCAACACTGGTTGTATCATTTGTTGCCCCATCTATAATTGTCACTCTGTCAATTCCGTAGGCTGCTACATAAATCTTGTTTGTGTTTGGATTTACACATATCGCGTATGGGAAACTTCCGGCACCAACACCAATGGTTGTTGTACTATCCGTCTGTCCGTCTATCACTGTTACATTATCGCTACTTGCATTTGCTACATAAATCTTGTTCGTAGCGGGATTTACGCATATCGCACCGGGATGACCTCCGGCATTTACATTATTCGTAGTATTCGTCTCTCCATCTATAACAGTCACATTATTACTCTGATTATTCGGGACATAAATCTTGTTCGTATTGGGATTAACGCAAATTGCGTAAGGCTCACTTCCGACATTAACAATAGCTGTATCATTCGTCGCACCGTCTATCACAGTTACAAAATTACTATACACATTTGTAACATAAATCTTGTTCGTAATGGGATTTATGCACACCGCATAGGGAACACTCCCGGTAGGAACAGTCGCGGTCGCCCAATCGGCATAAAGAGAATGAGTAAATAAAAATACTAAACAAAGAACAAATCCCGAGAAATACATTCTGATATTTTTATATAACAAAACAACCTCCTTTTTTTAAAAGAAACAAATCAAGAATAAAATAAAACAAAATTTTGTCAAGTAAAACTCCGCTAAAATATATTTACAAAACGAAGCTCTTGACATTTCCCTCTCGGATTTTATCCTTAAATCAAATGAACGAAAATCATAGATTAATAAGTCTCCTTTCCTCAGCGGGAGGAGGTAAAACATACCGCCTTTCCACACGGTACAAAAATTTACTTAAAGAGAACAATCAAAATCTAAAAAAATCTCTCGCAATAACTTTCACCAATAAGGCTGCAACGGAAATGAAAGAACGAATTCTCGGGTTACTAAAAGAAGAAGCCCTAACAGATGAGAATATACACTCCCGGGATTTAATAGATTTCATTCTTGATAATTACAGCGATTTCTCCGTCAGGACCATAGATTCTTTCGTTAATTCACTCGTCAAAGCTTTCTCTATTGAGCTCGGCATAACTCCGGAATCCCAGCTTATTATGGATTCGAATTACTATAAAGATTTTGCCACTTCATTAATAATACAATCAGTCGAAGAAAATAAAATCCTGCGAAAGAAATTAAGTGATTTCATCATAAATAGAATAGAAACAGGAGGAAAGATAAGCTGGAACTTCCACGGGCTTTTAAGGAAAGGAATGGACCGCCTCGAGAAATATGAGGTGAATGAAAATGTATTTTTCGAAAAAGCACCGGAGGACCTTGCCAGCCTCGATAAAGATATCGCCATCTCTTTTAATAAATCCATTGGCCTCGCGGAAGAAATCCTCGAGTACTCGAGGCTCAGAAGCGGTATTCACAGCCGGTTTTTGGCCGCGCTCGATAAAGCGGTAAATACACGCAACATAGATAAACTTCTTGAAAGCTCTTACATGAAAAAAAACTCGGAAGGAGCTCTGACAAAAAGCTTTAAAGACGACCCAGAAGAATTCACCCGGCTGTTCAGCGAGCTTAAAAAATATGTCTTTGATTATTACCAGCACAGTTTAATAAGAGAACATAATTACCAGATAGATATTTACCAGATTTACAACGAAACATTAAAGAATATCCGAGAAAAACAGAAGGTAAGATTCATAGAAAATATTAACAAAGAACTAAAAATACTGTTCGATGAGTTCAGCATACCTTTTATATTTTACAGAATAGGAGAAAAGTTTCTTCATTATCTCGTCGATGAATTTCAGGATACAAGCAAAAACCAGTGGCAAAACCTTGTCCCCTTAATCGACAACGCTCTTTCCGAAGGGGGCTCCTTCTTTTACGTCGGCGACCCGAAACAGGCAATATACCAGTGGAGAGGAGGAGACGTACAACTCTTCGGTATCCCTATGGATATATTTGCTTCCATTGGTACGGATGAAAAAAACTCCGAGTATATCGATAAAAACTACCGGAGCACCCCGGCGATAGTCGATTTCCTGGGAGAAGTTTTCTCTTGCCTACCGGAGAAAATTAAGGAAAGAATGGGAAAGAAGAGTGGTTTTTATACGGATACGGTAAAACAGAAAATCCCCGAAACAAAACAGAAAAAAACTCCGGAAGGTTTTGTCTCAATAAAAAAAATTCACCCGGAAAGTAAAAATATAGAAGATATTATTCTCTCCGCGAATAACCAACTAAAAAAAACAATCGATGAGGTACTCTCCCGGGGATACGAGAAAGGAGATATAGCAATTCTTGTACGGCGTAACGCGGAGGCAAAAGAAATAACGCAGTACCTGTGCGAAAGGGGTTATCCCGTTGTCTCCGGTGAAACACTCTACCTTTCAAGCAACCCGGCAGTAAAAGGAATACTCTCCGCTTTAAAATTCCTTGCGCATCCTCTTGATAACACCTCTTTTCTGGGCTTAGTTTTAAGTCCATTCTTCGGCAAACAAACAGGATTAAACGAAAAAGATATAAGAAATTTTGCGGAAGATTGTGTATCCGATATCCCCTATTATATACAGTTCAAAAAAAGATTCCCGGAAATCTGGATAAATTATATAGAAACGTTCTTTACCCATGCGGGATTCCTGCCTGTTTATGATATTACAAGCGATATAATAAGGGTCTTTAAGATACCCGAAAATTGTGAGGGCTCTGAGAGCTTTCTGGAATCTTTCCTCGAATTCGTACATAACCTGGAAGAAAAATCGATAACATCCATAGAAGGAATGCTGCTCGAGTGGGAAAGACAGCAGAATTATGAAAACCCCCCGTCGATCCTCCTGCCCGAGTCAAGGGAAGCCATAAGAATAATGACCATTCATTCCGCAAAAGGTCTGGAATTCCCTGTCGTTATCCTGCCCTTTATTTATATACCGATAGACAGGGATAAAAACGAAGTCGTTATAGAATATAACGGAATTAAAAGAATCATCAAAATCAAAAGCGATATTCTTCCTGAAGACAACGAAGAAATGAAAGAAAAAATTAAAAGAAAAATCATAGAAAAAGAACAAAACGAAACTTTCGAAGAAACCAACAACCTCTACGTGGCTCTGAGCAGAGCAATATATGAACTCCATGTTTTCTTACCCGATAAAAAACCTCAAAATTATTCGGATCTGTGGGAAGAAATACTTATAGGGCACCTCACGGGAGACTCATACCAGAGAGGAAAACCAGGGCAAAAAGTAACGGATAAAAATACAAAAGGCGGCTTACCTTTAAAATATTTACAAATGAAAATAGAAGACAGGGAAAGCGTAGAAAAGGCTTCTTCGAGATTGTTGATGAAAAAAAACGATATATACGTTTTAATGAATAATAAAATCAACGAATCCCGTAAAACGGGAGAGATTCTTCATAAAGTCCTGTTCTACATAAAAAATTCAAACGATCTTGAAAACATCGATTCTATAATAAACCGGGCATTAAACGAATTTGCTTTCCCCGGAGAAAGAGAACTTTTCCGAGAAAAAGTAAAAACAACTATAGAAGAAATATTTAAAAAAGAGGAAATAAAAGAATGGTTCTCACCAGCCGTTAAGGCCTTTAGAGAAAAAGAAATAATTTCAGGAGACGGCAAGTTATATAGACTCGACAGAGTGGTTTTTAAAACAGGCGAAGTTCAAATTATCGATTTCAAATCGGGAGAAGAACCCTCATCCACCTGGAAAAAACAGCTCAAAAGTTATAAAGAAGTTTTAACGGAATATTTCCCCGATAAAAACATTAATACATACATAGTAAACCTTAATTCCGGGGAGGTCATAAGATTTGAGTAAACTGCTGAAAATTCCCTTTTCGGAAAACTTTATTGAATCTTTAAGCGATTACGTCTGCGAGAATCACGACACAGCCGATTTTTCTTCTATCTGTGTAGTTTTTCCGGGGATCAGACCTTCACATTTCTTTCTTGAATCATTAAAGAAAAAAATCCCCGGCGCGTTCATACCACCCGTGCGGTTCTCTATTGACGGATGGATGCAGTACCTCTTCGCAACTTTGCGGGATGAGCGAATACCAAAGGGAGACTTCGACCTTATTTATCTGATGTACAGAGCAATTATAGAAAGCTCACCTGATGAAAAAAGTCCTCTTATGAAACTAACCGGCTCCTTCAATAACTATATTCACTGGGGGAGAAAAATTCTAAGCGCGATGGAAGAATTCGAGATCCAGTCCCGAAAAGAAATAAACACAGATGAGCTAACCGATTACGATGAACTTTTTTTAGCGTGGGCCAGAGATTTCTGGAAACACTTCGGGCTTATCAGGGATAAATTTTACTATTTCCTGAAAGAAAACAATCTGACTTACAGGGGAGAAGTTTACCGCTTCACTTCGGAAAATATCGAGAAAATATCCGAACTTATTCCTTTCGAAAAAATAATCTTTGCCGGATTTTACGCTTTAAACAAATCTGAAGAGAATATGATGAAACACCTTTTCTTATCAAGAAAAGCCGCTATAATAATCCAGTCCGAAAACGTCAAAGGAGTGGTACCAACAACCTCACCCTTCTATTTTCACAAGAAATGGGAACGGGATTGGGGGGTAAAATTTACCGATATCAGTAATAAAAAAGCAACCGAAAAGCCTCATCTTGAAATACATCAGTGTTTCGATACACATTCGGAGATGTTGACTGCCGAGGAAATACTCTCGACTTTCAAAGAAAAGGGCAGGAATACCGCAATCGTCCTGCCTGATTCAAGTTCTATTATTCCCCTTATATCCGAGATAATCCGGACAAACAAAAACGATTTCAACATAACAATGGGATATCCCTTAAAGAGAACTTCTCTCTTTAACCTGCTTAAATACATTTTTTCTCTGCAGAGAACAAAAAAGAAAGATAAGGATAAGACTCTTTACTATCTTAAGGATTATTTGAATCTAATCCAGCATCCCTGGATAAAAACCATAAAAACCCCCGAAGGCAAAGAACCTTTCAGCGTACTTATCAACCGGCTCGAAAAGACACTGGTATCGGCAAACAGGGAAAAAGCCAGGAATTTCTTTTCTCAGGAAGAAATATTTAATCTAATATCAAAAGAAGATTTCAAAAAACACTTTGCCGATGCAGAATCATTATCGGTAATGATTGATTTACTTCAAAAAATACATTCACTTTCGATCGAAGCTTTCAACGATATCGATTCATTAAAAAACGGTTCGGAGAAACTTCATGATTTTATTTCCTTTATCTATGAAAATTCTAACATCAGAAGATACCCTCTGAACAATCAATTTATCGGAACGGTGTTCGAAAAGCTCGAAGAGCTAAAAAAATCTCTTTTCTCAGATGTAAAATTCGCAGATAATCTTGATATTATCACCCTGCTTGAAAGTTATCTTTTAACACTTCGAATACCCTTTATAGGAGAACCCCTTAAAGGAATTCAAATTATGGGTATGCTCGAAAGCAGGAATTTGAATTTCGAACAAATAATATTACTCGACGTCAATGAAAATATTATGCCCACTTTATACAAATTCGATCCCCTTCTTCCGCATGGTCTGCGAAAACTAATCGGACTTCCCGGCTATGAAGAAAACGAATCGATATACGCGCATAATTTCTACAGGTTAATTAGCGGCGGTAAAAAAATTCATTTAATATATAAGGAAGGAAAACTAAGAGAGGTAGATAAAAATATAAAATCGAGATTTATCGAAAAAATTCTCTGGGATAAAGAAAAAAACAAAGAAAATCAAATTATCGATAACAGAATTTTTAAACCCTCGATAGAGATCCTAGAAAAAAATGATATTAAAAAGAGTGAAAAAGTCCTGAAAAAACTGACAAGTTTGGAGTACTCTCCAACAAAGATAGACACTTACATAAAATGTCCCTTACAGTTTTATTACAGGTACGTCCTTGAGCTCGAAGAATACATGGATATCGAAGAAGAAATCGAGAGAAGCACGATAGGAAAATTCATTCACGACTTCTTAAAAGATTATTATAATCAATTTACCGGTAAAAAAATTCAAATCGATATATCCGATTTTTCACTAAAATTAAAAGAAAAACTCGAAAGGGAATTTAGTGAAGGAGGCGGGCAGATTCTCCTGAGAGAAATTATAGGAAGAACCTTAATGCGTTTCATAGAATATGAAAACATGCGCTCACTCGATACGGATATCTTTATAAGAAACCTCGAAGAACCGGTTTCCGGGGTCTTCGGAGCAGCGGAACCAGAAAAAGGCATGGATAAAAAATTTAAAGTAAAAGGAAGGATAGACAGGGTAGAAGAAACAGGCGGCATTCTGCATGTAATCGATTACAAAACCGGAACCATAACGATGCCTGCGAAAAGACTCAACGCCGATATCGAACTCAGCAGGGATATTATCAAGAGAAAGGTCAAGACCTTACAATTACCGATGTATATATATCTTTATTCGAAAACTAACGAAATACCGCTCGATAAAGTTCAGGCGGAAATTTTCAACATAAGAAGACCGAGGGAAGAAAATTTCCTTCAAGTCGAAAACATCGATTTCTTCCTTGAATCACTGGGGTTTATATTAAATGAGATTGTAAACCCGGAAATTTCTTTTGCACCCGATGCCGGTGATTACTGCAAATTCTGCCCGTACCGTTTGATGTGTAGTGAGGGATAAACCCCACCCCCCTAAAACAGGAACCACAAGATTACACAGATTATCACAAGATTTTAGTTTTTACTTTTTGACACAAGACTCACGACGCACGACTCAAGACTCAATTACTCACAGAGAACACAGAGGAAAAATACTCTTGTTGCTTTAACTCCCTAACTTCCCAACCTCCTAACGTCCTAACCAAAAAATAGAAACAGAGATCACAGAGTTTCTATTTTTTTACTTTCACCATTGACAAAGTTCAAACAAATCAGTATAATAATATTTATAGTATACAAACGAGTTCAAGGAGGGTATATGGGAAATTTGTTGAAGGGTGTTGTAGTTTTTGTTTTATTTCTTTTTGTTACACTTTGCCTGTCAGCTCAAAGGATAGATACCGCATGGACGAAAACATTTGGGGGAAATGGTGGCGAGCAGGGCAACTCAGTTAAACAGACCTCTGATGGCGGGTACATTATTGCGGGTGTAACTGATTCCTATGGTGCAGGTTATGGTGATATATATTTGATAAAAACGAATTATCTAGGGGATTCCATCTGGACTAAAACTTACGGGACGGCTACTCGTTGGGAGTGCGGCTGGTCCGTCCAGCAAACCATTGATGGAGGATATATTATTGTTGGTTATAGGCAATTTTTTTCCGTCCCATATAAGAATGACGTATATCTCATAAAGACGAATTCCTTAGGAAATAGAGTTTGGGAGAAAATATTCGGGGGAAGTAGTGGTAGTGATGTGGGCAGCTCAGTGCAACAGACCTCTGATAGTGGGTACATTATTGCAGGTGCAACCGAATCTTACGGTGCAGGTGGGTATGATGTATATCTGATAAAGACGAACTCCCTGGGAGATACGCTCTGGACGAGAACATTCGGAGGAAGTAATGACGATCGCGGCTACTCCGTCCAGCAGACTACTGATGGAGGGTATATTGTGGCTGGCTACACAGCATCTTACGGTGCAGGTGAGAATGATGTATATCTAATAAAGACGAACTCTCTGGGCGATACGCTCTGGACAAAAAAATTTGGGGGGAGTGATCGCGATCATGGTTATTCGGTTCAGCAGACTGACGATGGAGGGTATATTGTAGCTGGCGAGACCCGGACTTCTAGTGCAGTAAGTTATAATGTATATCTGATAAAAACAGACTCGCTGGGAGATTCACTCTGGACAAAAATATTTGAGGGAGGTCATGATGGCCGTTCAGTTCAGCAAACTGACGATGGAGGGTATATTGTAGCTGGTTCCGGTAGTGGGGATGTATATCTAATAAAGACGGACTCCCATGGTGATACGCTCTGGACAAAAAAATTTGGGGGAGATCTTGGTCAGGAGAGCTATTCAGTTCAGCAGACCACTGATGGAGGGTATATTGTAACCGGTTACACCCATTCCGGTGCAGGAATTGCGGATTTATATCTGCTAAAAATTGAGCTTTTCCCAGGTATCACAATAACTTCTCCCAATGGCGGTGAAGAATGGGAGGCGGATAGTACTTACAATATTACCTGGACATCTTACGAAACAAGCGGAGGAGTTAAAATAGAATACTCATTAAATAACGGTCTGGACTGGACGGAAATCATTGCAAGCATACCAGATACGGGTTTTTATCCCTGGACTATTCCGGATACAATGTCGTATAATTGTTTGGTCAGAATTTCAGATACTAACGGAAGTCTATCGGATATAAGTAATTCCGTTTTTACTATTTATTCCGAACCTTTTATTACAGTAATTTCTCCAAATGGAGGAGAAATCTGGCGGGTGGATAGTACCTATAATATCACCTGGGCATCTGCCGGTATAGGTATTAATGTTAAAATAGAATATTCTATAAATAACGGTTCCGATTGGATGTCTATTGCGGATACTACACCCGATACAGAAACTTACCCCTGGATTATTCCATTTGCACCATCAGACAGTTGTCTTGTAAGAATTGCCTCTTTGGATGGTAGTATATCTGATACAAGTGATTCTGTATTCACTATCTTTTCTCCTCCTTTTATAACAGTAACTTTTCCAAATGGCGGAGAAGAATGGCAGTCGGATAGTATTCACGATATTATTTGGTCATCTTACGGAACAAGTGGAGGGGTCAAAATCGAATATTCACTAAATAATGGCGGGGAGTGGACGGAAATTATTGCAAGTATGCCAGATACTGGTGTTTATCCCTGGACTATTCCGGATACCACATCAGATAACTGCGTGGTGAGAGTTGCCGATACAAATGAAAGCATAGCAGATACAAGTGACGCAGTATTTACGATTTTTATTCCTTTTATCACAGTAATTTCTCCCAATGGCGGAGAGGAATGGTATGAGGAAGACAATCATAATATCACCTGGGCATCTTATGGTACAAGCGGAGGAGTAAAAATCGAATATTCATTAAATAATGGCATTGATTGGACGGAAATTATTGCAAGTACACCTGATAGTGGTAGTTATCTATGGAATCCTCCGGATACGATATCGGATAGCTGTTTGGTTAGTATTTCGGATACGAATGGAAGTATATCGGACACGAGTGATTCGGTATTTTCAATTATACCAGGTTCGGGTGTAACTGTTGATGGTTTACCTGATATTTATTCTCTTGATGTTAAAGGAATAGCTACAAGTAGTCAATTGACATTCAACTATGCTTTACCTGAAAAAACCGATAATATCAAGTTCATGCTTTATAACATAGCAGGTTCAAAGATAAAAGAAGAAATTTTAAGAGAAAGTCCCGCCGGTTATTATTCGGGAAAAATAAATATGAGCGGTGTATCGAAAGGTATATATTTCATTAAAATGGAAGTAAACGGAGGCAAATTTACCCAAACGAAGAAATTTTTGTTGATGTAGTTTTTGACCCGTTGGTCAGTTGCCCCCACTACCCAAGAATTTTTAACATGTAGAACATGTAGATAATGTAGTCTATTTTTTGCTAAATCCCAAACCCTAAATCCAAAATCCTAAAAAACAACTGGAGACTGGCGACCAGAGACTGTTGACTCGGTTATTTAAGATTGCCTAGTGTTGAGATTGAGACGTTGATTTTATTTAAAAATTAAGTAACATTTAACGAAATTAAAGTTTAAAAGTTCGTTGAAAAGGGAGATGTTAGATGATTGAAAAATTAAAGTATTATATTTTTTTGTTTTTCTTGAGCTTTATTAATCCATTAAATGCTCAAGTAGAAAAATTGGAAACAGGATTCCTGCAACCGGAGGGTCCTGTTTGGCAAGATGGAGTTGGCGTTTTATTTAGCGATATCAGAGCAAATAAGATATATTGCTGGTCGCCGTTTGATAGTTCACTTACTGAGTTTATGTATCCATCAGACAGTTCAAACGGCTTGACATTCGATTTAGACAGCAATCTTATTTTGACTCAAATGGCAAAAAGACGCGTTTCACGCAGAGAATCAGATGGCTCAATAACTCCGCTTGCTGAAACTTACAGCGGGAAAAGATTCAATAGCCCAAATGATTTAGTTGTTAAATCCGATAGCTCTATTTTTTTTACCGATCCGGATTTTAACCTCCCAATGGGGCAACCAAAAGAATTGGATTTTCAAGGTGTTTTCAGAATAGGCAAATATGGCAATATTCAAGTATTGGACAGTACGACATTCGACAAACCAAACGGTATTTGTTTTTCACCCGATGAATCAAAGTTATATGTAAATGAATCACCTAAACGGATAATCTATGTTTGGGATGTTGTCGATGATTCAACAATCACAAATAAAAGAGTCTTTTTCACTATACCGGGTATAGATTATGTAAACTATGCTGATGGAATGAAAGTGGACGTGGAAGGAAATCTTTATTGTACCGGACCTACGGGCGTATGGGTTATATCGCCGGATGGTACTTGTATCGATACGATTCTTGTTCCGGAAAATCCGTCAAATTGTAATTGGGGGGATGAGGATAGAAAGACATTATACATAACCGCGGGCTCGAGCTTATATCGAATTCGTTTGTCATCTGGTATAGAAGAGCGGAATTACATTCCTGCCAAATCATTTGAATTAAATCAGAATTATCCTAATCCGTTCAATCCATCTACAAAAATTACATATACGGTTCCGTCTATAGAGACAGGTATCGGCGTGTCCATACGAGTTTATGATTCACTCGGGCGTGAAGTTATAAAATTAATAGATGGAATACAGACGGCAGGTGAACATTCGGTAGAATGGAACGGCACAAACTCAGCCGGAGAAAAGGTGGGAAGCGGTGTGTATCTTTATCAACTGAAGAGTAATAATGGCTCTGTTAATACAAGGAAGATGACTATATTGAGATGATGAGATTAACCGTTTGATGTGCAGTGAGGGATAAACCCCACCCCCCTAAAACAGGAACCACAAGATTACACAGATTATCACAAGATTTTAGTTTTTACTTTTTGACACAAGACTCACGACGCACGACTCCTGACACAATTAGAACACATTGACAAAGAAAAAAAATTTCCTTATATTTAAATAATGATTAATTATTTAATTTTCATTCTACTTTCATATCCGGAAATAAAAACCGAGGGATTGGAACTTCATTATTCCTTATGGGAACAAAAAACAGAATATGTTACGTATGAACCAATCTTTGTGCGTATAAGTGTTGTAAACACCTGCCCCGAAAAAATTTACGTCTTACCAATAGATATTCTGCTCCATACAAAGATATTTCTCACTCATGATGACTACGATGATCTGCCATCAAGTATGGGAATTGATATAAATTGGGACTTCCCTATTACTTCTGATGAGAAAGAATGGGAAGGTAGTTTTTGCCCTCTAAATAAAAATGATTCTGTCTATAAATATATATATTTAAATGAATACCGGTACTACGAGAAACTTCCAAAAACACCCCATCAGTATTATTTAGAAATAATCAGGCATGGTATAGGTATTGGGCGTTTGTCTTTTGAGAAATGTCCATTTTCGCCAGTGGCGGGTAGAATTGAACAAAAACCACACAGCAAGTTCTTCAGCGTAAGCCCTCCCCAGGAGGCAGAAGAATATAAATTGATTACAACAATTGTAGATCCGTTTCCTTTCCCTCCCAGGAAATTATCGACCAAAAAAACATGGGAGGAGAAAACGGAAGCGTATAATAAATTATTAAAAAAATATCCTAATAGTTCATATATACCTTTTGCGATGAGTATTATGGGAAAGAGAAAATTCTTAGAAGCTTATCCCAACAACCCTCTTGTTTATGATATAGTAAGTGAAGTTGCCAGGATCAGTGTCCAAGGATTTAAAATTCCCGGCTGGATTAAAAATAAGGCTGAGTATAAGAGAGATTACAGGGAAAGCTTCGGAGATTTCGACAGGGTTAAATACCTTAAATATTTCAACTCTATTCTCAAAAACGAAAAATATAAAGGAACCTTACTTGAAGATGCGATTCTTCTCTGGATTGATGATGTTGAAAAGGGTGAGGTGAATGTAGGGAGATCACCATCTTCAACTTATAGAAAGAAACTGAAATGAGTTCAAATTCGCCTTTAACTTTTTGTTATAAAACCTAATTCTTACACGGAGACACTAAATCGTTAGGACGTTAGGTGGTTTAATTCAACAAACCCAAAGAACTCAAAAAACCCAATAAACCAAATCACACACAAAGACCACAAAGTTTTTTGTTTTTCCAATTCAACCACTCAACGATTCAACCACTTAACTGATTCGAAGAATCTATGAAATGAACGCAGATTTACAGGATTCTTTTTTCTTAAATTCTTATAAAGTTTATATAATATTTCCCTAAGTTTACACTTTTGTCCGGGACAAAAGTGTAAACTTAACGGTTGAGGTAGTTCTTTTAATACAAACACTTGTAAAATTCACAAATACTTGTAAGATTTATTTATGGAAAACGAAAAACTTGAATTAAAAATTCTAAAAAACAGTGAAGAATATATTGCTGAGGTGCAGAGAATACTGGAGGAAGCTCCCACATATTGCATCAATGTTTCTGGAAAACCTGCCTCTCCTGAGGATGCAAAAGAAATCTTTTCCTCAATCGCGCCCGGAAAAGAATATGATGATAAGTTTGTTTTTGGAATATACCTTAACAATCATTTAATAGGATGTATCGATTTATGTCGCGGATATCCGGATGAAGCAACAGTTATAATCGGACTCCTTTTATTATCGGAAAAATATCAGAGAAAAGGATTTGGAACACAGGCTCACAAAAAACTTGAAGAGATTATAAAAGGCTGGAAAAACTTCGAAAAAATAAGAATCGGTGTACTTATCCCGAATCAAGAAGTCCTACCCTTCTGGAAGAAAATAGGATATAAGGAGAAAGCTATAAGTCCTTATAAACACGGGAATATCGAAACAGAAGTAATCACACTTGATAAAATGATTAATTGAAAAGATTTTTGTTTTTTTACTAAATCCTATATCCTAAATCCCAAATCCTAAAAAACCACTCAACGATTCAACCACTAAACTGATTCGAAGAATCTAAAATTGTCCACTGATTTACTGATTCTAAAAAATCCCAAAAACCCCTTGACATACGTTCAGAAAAACTTATCATATATGATAAGAAAAATGGAACGTATTTTAGCGGAAAATTTATCAAAAGATTTATCGATAGATATAACTCAGGTAGTAAGGGAGTATTATGAAATTCTGGTTTTGCGTGGTATCTCAAAATTTCCCGAATCTAAATTTCTGGCATTCAAAGGCGGTACCGCTCTGAGGTTGGTTTACGGATCTCCCCGATTCTCGGAAGACCTGGATTTTTCTTTAACCCGGGACATTTTGGTAAAAAATTTCAAAGAAATAACAAAAAAGATAATCTCTCCTTTCCCGGAAATGGATATTTCCGATTTAGCCGAAAAAAGATACACTTATTTAGCTGAAATTAAAATAAGCAAAGATTATCTTCCTTTTCCCTTCAGGATAAAAATAGAGATTTCCAAAAGAATAGAGAGAACCTACAACTTCGAATTAAAAATAGTAAAATCAACATGTTCAATCTATTCCGTTCTGCTACAAGTAGCAACACCTGTACAGCTTTATAAAGATAAAAAATTATGCGTCAAAAACAGAAAGGATCCTAAAGATTCTTTTGATTTGTGGTATTTATCCGAGTTATTAGGTAAAAAATACGAACCGGCATCCAACATAGACAGGAAAATATTAAGAAGAGATTTAAGGAAATTCTTGCCTTCAGAATTTCACAAGATTATCGGGGTTTTATGAAAAGTTTTGATTTGTTAAAAGAAATAAAAAAAATCGACCGTGATTTTTTCACCACAGCGGACCTCGAAAAAATTACGGGCTTTAAAAGGAACTATTTATACCTTCAATTGAGCAGGTGGGTTAAGTCGGGAGTGCTGGAAAGAATTTCCGGAGGGGTTTATATCGTTTCCGGCACGAACATAGAAATAGAAAAAGTCGCTTCTTTTCTTTACCCTCCCAACTATTTATCTTTCGAATCCGCGTTAGCTTCTTACGGAATACTCAATTTAGTCCCATATACTCTTACTTTTGCGACTACAAGAAGGACAAAAACCTATAAAATAGAAGTAAGAGAGGTGCTTTTCAGACAGATAAAAGAAAGGTTGTTCTTTGGGTATGAGGAAAAAAGCGGTATCTATATTGCTACTCCGGAAAAGGCTTTTCTCGACCAGCTCTACATGGAAAAAAAAGGACTCGCGACAATACCGATGAAGGAAATCGATTTAAAAAAACTTTCAAAAAACAAGATAAAAAAATTACTCCCCTTATTCCCGGATAATATTCGGGATTTCGCTGAAAACCGTGGGATTATTTAACCACAAGTTTACCTCAAGATAAAAAAAATTCTCACACAAAGCCCACAAAGAACACAAAGATTTTCTTTTGTTTTTTAGCTAACAGCTAAAAGCGAAGAGCTAAGAGCTTAGTTCAACAACAAATCACACAAAGAGCACGAATAAAATTTTTGTTTTAACTAAGACCTAAAACCAAAGACCTAAGACCCATTTCTCACACAGAGAACACATTGACAAAGAAAAAAAATTTCCTTATATTTAAATAATGATTAATTATTTAATTTTCATTCTACTTTCATATCCGGAAATAAAAACCGAGGGATTGGAACTTCATTATTCCTTATGGGAACAAAAAACAGAATATGTTACGTATGAACCAATCTTTGTGCGTATAAGTGTTGTAAACACCTGCCCCGAAAAAATTTACGTCTTACCAATAGATATTCTGCTCCATACAAAGATATTTCTCACTCATGATGACTACGATGATCTGCCATCAAGTATGGGAATTGATATAAATTGGGACTTCCCTATTACTTCTGATGAGAAAGAATGGGAAGGTAGTTTTTGCCCTCTAAATAAAAATGATTCTGTCTATAAATATATATATTTAAATGAATACTGGTACTACGAGAAACTTCCAAAAACACCCCATCAGTATTATTTAGAAATAATCAGGCATGGTATAGGTATTGGGCGTTTGTCTTTTGAGAAATGTCCATTTTCGCCAGTGGCGGGGAAAATCGAAAAAAATCCACACAGCAAATCCTTCAGTATAAAACCTCCTCAACATGCGGAGGAATATGAATTGATATCAGTGATCAGAGATCCGATTTATGCTAACAAAGAAAAGATATGGGAAAGGAAAACTGAAGCGTATAACAAATTATTAAAGAAATATCCGAACAGTCCATATATACCTTTTGCAATGAGTATCATTGAAAAGAAAAAATTCTTAGAAACCTATCCCGATCATCCTCTCGTTTACGATATAATAAGTGAAGTCGCGAGAATCAGTACTCGGGGATTTAAAATTCCCGGCTGGGTTAAAAATAAAACTGAGTATAAAAGAGATTATAGGGAAAGCTTCGGAGACTTCGACAGGGTTAAATGCCTGAAATATTTCAACTCTTTTCTCGAAAACGAGAAATATAAAGGGACTCTACTTGAAGACGCGATCCTTCTATGGATTGAGGATGTTGAAAAGGAGTAAGGCATAAATCGTTAGGACGTTAGGTGGCTAACCCAGTTATTAGTCAATTGGTAAAACAGGACATTTGTCCTAATAGGTTAACTCTTAACCAAAATCTAAAAGCAATTTCTAAAATTGCAAGGTTTCTTTTGGTATTTTTCATCTTTTAAGTTTTTTCCAGTGTAGGG
>Ga0315543_1001748_pt1 | contig 22714 bp, 20 predicted proteins | sample SalMarSW160210MG_2_FD_203098 | JGI IMG/M metagenome (GOLD analysis project Ga0315543, IMG submission 203098) | Salt marsh sediment microbial communities from the Plum Island Ecosystem LTER, Massachusetts, United States - Salt Marsh Sediment SW1601-210 ...
TTTGTTCCATAACACAGGTCTCAGTCCAAGGCATAATTGACCTCCTTTCGGAGGCAATTATAAACTAACAACTGTTACCCATGTCCTTAGCATAATCTGTAACCCATCTTACCGGTTTGTACCAAAAAGAGACCCCTCAATAAATTGAGGGGCTAAGTATAAAGGATAAGAAATTTGTTGCGGAGGCGGATTATGTAAATACAATCCTTTCTTATGGCGGAAACAATTGGATATATGATCACCTGGACGACATATGGGACCTGGCTGCAAGGTGACAGGCGCCGGTTTGTCAAGAACGGGGAAATCCATCCTCCAAATAAATCACTTTATGACGCAAACAAACAAAAACTTTCGAAAAATCCCGTGAAACTCTCGAAGAACCACCGACGAGAAGCTGCAAACGCTATAATTGAAAAAGCCAAAGAACTGAATCAGAAAATATATGCCCTGTCAGTATTTTCAAACCACGTTCATATTGTTGCCGAATATATTCCGAAGCCGATTGGGATGGTTGTTACTCATTATAAAAATGCCGCTCAGGTTGCGCTTCGCAGGATGGGGCTGACAGGACGAGTATGGACAAAAGGTTTCGACAAACGATATTGCTTCGATGAAAAAATCCTCCGCAAGAGAATTGATTACGTCAATTCCCACTCCACAAATACTTAGCCCTGCAATTTATTGCAGGGTTATTTTGTTTCTCAATTTATTGAGGGGTTTTCTTCTTTCTTCCGCGATTTATCGCGTGGGTTGTGTCTTTATTAACGTAATTCATTGCAGGGTTTCCCCTTGATTTGTTAAAAGGTTTCCTTCCCTGAATGTGGCGAAGAATTTCAAGGTTATCCCCATAATATAAAACTTTTTTGGCATACATTATCCCCGTTAATAATTCCCTTCTCAAAATCTCGGAGGTGATATGAATTCGAAAGTTTTTGCTTCTTGAAACTTACATTTATGGTTTCTGAAAAATAGCGATGGATTGAAGGTATCCTCATAATTGCTTCCTTTTACAGCCATACTTTCGGAAGAATAACATATTCCCGCGACATGAGAAAACTTGTCATTTGCAAGAACATCGTTTGTCATACGCTGCAAGCCGCTCTCACTTTGAAGCTTTTGCAGTTCGAAATCATTTACACCCTCCAAAAAGCAAGCTATGAATCCCGACTTTGATTCATCCAACTGCTTCTCGGCCTTCGAGATTTTGTCCTTTATCCCATTTAGGACTGTATCAGCTTTTTCAGACATTACAGTTAGCTCGATTGGATCAACCGGCTTCCCACCCTCAGGCCTTGCAAAAATTACTCCATGAGCATTATCAGCTTTTTTTTTGTAAAGCTTTTACATGCGTTCATTTATATCAATAGCAATCCCGGAAGCAGAACTCAAATCTAAGACTAAAGTTCCAAGAGGAGGAATCTCATATTCGCCTTGCAGTTCACCAACATCTATTATCCCTAATATCTTATCACATAGCCCACGAATAGTACTCCCCGTGAGCCTACCGTACAGCACGATATCAAGTCTTCCAATGTACGCCCTCTTGTCAATCTCCGATATCAGTTTATCAACAAACAAGTAAAATTCCCTTCTGTGTATTTTTCTGGCTATATCTACACTTATCCGCTTACATTCAACATTGAAATGAAAGCTTGGGGCCTTAACAAGAAACTCGGGATGGTTGTTCGAATTATCCTCATACCATTGGATGTCATAAGCTTTTGCAAAGAAATGCCATGCAATTTGTATTTCGAATAAGTAATTGCGAGCATGGTCGGCGTCAAGCAGAACTGCTTTATATTTATTCTTAACAGAATCAGGCATGTTTTCCTCCAAAGTAACAACCTTCTTTGCACCAGCCACCAAAGTCCTTAATTCTGGAGTTAAATGTCTGTGAATAGATTTCGCTTTATTAATTAGCTCATAGTATTGGCCGAAAGCACTAAACCACGGGTGCCTCCACTTGAGATAATATTCCCTGAATACAGGACCCGCAGATTTCAGAGCTTTTTCATGTCTCCGAAGGCAACACTTAACGTTGCGTTCTCCAAGAAACTCGACTAACTTATTTATGAGGCTTCCTGCTTTATGCTGATAAATGTCCGCTACTTCATTTTTCATATCTTCATAAAACTCATTTCTTGGATTGTCCGCCCCGGGTGCTTATCGCGTTCAGAAATCAGGAAAAGGATACTCGAAAAAGAGATTGGGGCAAGGAAAAACTAAGCGATAAGTGATAAGTGCATAAGTGATAAGAGGATAAGTGATAAGGGGTTACAATGACTTATAGAATTTCCACAATAGTTTGCCTACTTCCTGAGCTAAATCCTGCAGGACGTTTTGCTGCTCATTGCTTAAATAGTTCAATCGCGAGGAGAAGTCTATCAAATACTTTACCTCTGCCAGAGAACCTAAGGCTATATTGGAAAACCGCCTTAATTCGTTCTTGCTCTGCCTGCCGTAGCCCTCGACGATGTTGGTAGGAACGGACAAGGCCGCCCTTCGCAGTTGTGAGGTGATTCCATAAACCTCTTCTTTGGGGAAATTCCTGGTCTCGATATAAGCCTGGTACGCTAACTCATCTGCTTTTTGCCACACTATCAGTTTCTTATATCCTACCTCATCCATTGTTCCCTCTTTTGCACTTATCACTTGTGCACTTATGCTCTTTTACTCTTTTGCACTTATCACTTGTGCACTTATGCTCTTTTACTCTTTTGCACTTATCACTTGTGCACTTATGCTCTTTTACTCTTTTGCACTTATCACTTGTGCACTTATGCTCTTTTACTCTTTTGCACTTATCACTTTCGCACTTATGCTCTTTTACTCTTTTGCACTTATCACTTGTGCTCTTATGCTCTTCCTAATCTATGAAAACAATATCTTCCGGTATTGCGACGACGTCGCGGTGTTTTGGGCCGAGGATTTTGCGAATCTCGGAGCTGTGCTTGCCTATGAGAGTCTTTAACTCGGTGCTACTTAGATTCGTTACGGCCCGGGCGCTGTCATTTAGCATAACGACCTGGCCTGCCTTGAATGAGCCTTCGACGGCGGTAACGCCGCTCGGAAGGAGCGATTTGCGGTTCCTGATGGCCTTCATCGCGCCGAGGTCGATTCTTATTGTGCCGGCGACGGCACTATTAAGAATCCAACGGGCACGGTTACTGAGCTTGCGTTTCGGCATAAAGATAGTACCGATTTCTTCGCCAGCCATAATACGTCTGATGACGTTTTTTACTCTGCCGTTTGCCAGGACCATTCTGCAGCCGGCGTTCGAGGCGATGCGGGCGGCTTCGAGCTTGGTCTTCATACCGCCGACGCCGAGCTTGCTGCCCCTTTTGCCCGCGGTATGCAGCATTTTATCGGTTATTTCATAAACGACGGGAATCGGCCGGGCACGAGACGATTTGCGCGGGTCCCTGTCATATAGGGCATCAATATCGCTAAGCATAATCAGCAGGTCGGCGTCCACCTTACTGGCCACGAGGGCGCATAGTGTGTCATTATCGCCGAAGGCGGTGCCGATTTCGTTGGTGGAGACACTGTCATTCTCGTTCAGGATGGGTACAACGCCCAGATTTAGAAGGGTCTCGACGGAATTGCGGAGGTTCAGATAGGTCCTGCGGTTATTGAGGACCTCGGCGGTGAGCAGGACCTGGGCGGTTGTGATATCGTATCGTAGAAATGCTTTTCGGTACTCCTGCATTAGAAGTGGCTGGCCGATGGCCGCACAGGCCTGACGCATTTTCATATCGAGGCCTTTGCCTTGCAGACTTAGCTGGCTGGCGCCCATTCCGATGGCGCCGGAGGTCACGATAACCACCTGCCGACCGGCTTTGAGAAGGGCGTTTATCTGGCCGACGACCTGTCGGACATAGGTGGTGTCAACTCGGCCGGCTTTCGTAAGCGTGTTCGTGCCGATTTTGACAACGATTCGTTTTGCGCTGCTGAAGTCTCTCATAATAGCATAATATATTAAATCATTAAGCCGGCTTCTGCAATAGTCGACCGAAACTCAGCGATTGACAGATTACCCGGCCTGTGCTTTAATTGTAGACATGTAAGGCGAACGGCCAACGAGGAGATAAAATGGAACAGAATGATACTCAACAAAAGGGCGAAATTCAGGAAATCATCCCGGAACAGGTAATAAACCTCCTGAGATTCATCGAGGAAAATTTTGACGAGTCGGCCAGAGAAAAGATTTTCGGCAAACTCGGTCGCGAGTGTTTTTATTCGAGAGGCCTTGATAAATGGATTAATAGCTTTAATCAGGATTTTGACACTTTTGTCAACTGGGTAAACAGCGGCAAATCGAGATACTGGAAAAGGGTGGAATATGACCGTGAAAATTCCACATTCAAAGTCATTAGCTGGAAGTCTGCGAACTGTGTTTGCGCTTATGCCCAATGCCCGGACCCTCCAAAATCACTTTGCAATCATTGCTGCAGGATGTTCCAGAAGGAAATATTCGAAACTCTACTGGGCAAAGAAGTCGAAGTGAAAGTAGATTCATCTACTCTGCTTGACGGCCGAAGCTGCAATACAACGATTATTATTAAATCTTAAGAGGATAAGTGGGGAAAAACGAATAAGTATTGACGTACGGAACATTGTTATAGATACTGATAATAATATGAGAAAAAATGGGAACGATATACAATAAAGTTCATATATACTTTCATTCTCATTGCTTCGATGGAGCTGCATCAGCTGCCATTGCCAGTGACTACCTCGAACAAGTTCGAGGTTACTCAGAGGTGTTGTTACACGGTGTGAATTACCATCTTAAAGATGCTTGGTTGGCAACCAAACTGGAGCGCCCGTGTGCCATTGTAGACTTCCTGTACCATACCGCGGCCGATTTTTGGCTTGACCATCACCCCACGGCATTTTTGAACGATGAAACTCGGCAACATTACGAGATTCGAAGCGGAAATGATATTTTTTACGATAGTCAGGCGTCCTCGTGCTCCAAATTAATCTGGGAACGGTGGGGCCCCATGCTTTCTCCACAGCCCGCTCACTATGAGGAATTAGTCAAATGGGCCGACCGAATCGATTCTGCCCGGTACAAATCTGTAGAGGAAACTATTTCACTCGAAGCACCACCATTGCAGATCAATTTAGCGTTAGCTATGTCGCGGGGCAAAGCATTTAACCATCACCTTGTGCACCTATTTCGCAAACAAACTCTCGATGAGATAGCAGTCAGGCCGGAAGTGCGGACAGAGTTTGAGAAAGGACAAACTTTACACAAACGAGGGCTTCAGCGTCTGAAATCAGCAGTGCGCCAAACTGAAAACGGGATAGTGGTATTTGACGTGAACGGTGACGACGTGTTAATAAATCGCTATGCGCCATTCTATTTTTATCCACACGCACGCTACTCCGCTGGCATAGTACGCACCGGCGGCAAGGCTAAACTCACGACTATGCGTAATCCATGGCTTGAATTCCCTTGCGCTCCACTCGGTCAACTCTGCACACCACTTGGCGGCGGCGGCCATCAACGAGTAGGTTCGGTTCTATTGCGGGACCAAGACCCCCAAATGGCGCTTTCTAAGCTACTCAACGGGATTGCAGCGTGGGAGCACAATCAATCAAAGGGGGATACATTATGAAGGAACGATTCAATTTTTATGACGTTTACGGCTATTTGTTACCCGGTGGCTTGATGCTGGCCTTGCTGTGGTTACCATTCGGGCTGCTTTTGAGAAAATGGCCACCAGCCGACTGGGGTTCAGCTATTTTAGCAGTGGGATTGGCTTATATTGCCGGACATCTGCTCCACGCTTTGTCAGAGGCTGCTTTCCCTTCCAAGTTTAAAGACAAGAAGGGTAACCGACGCCATCCATCTGACTTGCTTGTCGACAAAGATGGCGAGAAAGTGCTACATTCAAGGTATCACTTGGGAGATCTAAAGTACCACCTCGCAGAGCAAATTTATGATCAGTTTAAGATTCAAATCGACGTTGATTCCCCTTGGACGAAAGACTTGAGAACTCGTCGCAGTGTGGCTTTTTTCAAATGCCGTAGCTACCTAATTAAGAAAAAAGCTGCGGCTTATATGGAGCAACAACAAGGTATGTATGCCTTAATGCGTGGAGCGGGAGCCGCATTTGTTTTCGCTTGTGCATTGTACACAGGTGTTGCTATTGGAGTTTGGCTAAACGCTTCAGTATCAACTAAATGGTTGTTCGTGACTCTTTTCATAATCTTAGTGTTTACTTTACTTACAGCATTATGTAGTTTGTTCCCCATGATTGAAGAAACTGCCCGTCGACGTTCATTTTGGCTGCTTGCAATGGTTCTGTTGTGTAGTGGCGTGTTAGCTGCAAAAGCCATTAAATCTACAGTACTAATAGATGTTTCACTGCCCTTAAAGCTTGAATTAGGTCTACAAGACAGTAATGACCTGGCGAAATATCTCGAGAAGGAACGTATTTTGTTTCAGATGAGAAATGCTATTCAAATTCAGGAAAATAGGATGGGGATAATGTTCGCGATGGCCATGATTGCGGCAATATTAAGTTTTTTATGCCTATCTGCCTTCCGGGCTTTCGCTGCCAGTTTCGCAACTACGATATATTATGACTTCAGTGTATATGCTCCGCCACCGACACATCAGATTCAAAAAAAGGAGAACAAACACAGCGGCCAATAGGAGTAGCACAATGTCGTTTGTTATCAGTCTCACACCAGTCTTTTGTGCGTAAACTTTTTTGCATTGGGGCCGGTATAGTCGGTGACAATCTGCCCGGTTCCTATCAGTTTCCATTTGTAAATTAATAATCCTTCGAGGCCGACGGGGCCGCGGGCATGAATCTTGTTTGTGCTGATTCCCACTTCGGCCCCCAGGCCGTAACGGTAGCCGTCGCTGAAGCGTGTGCTGCAGTTCCAGAAAACGTTTGCAGAATCGACCAGGCTCATAAACTTTTCGGCTGACTCTTTATTATTCGTAACTATCGCGTCGGTATGAGCGGAGCCGAAAAAATTAATGTGCTCGATTGCTTCGTCAAGGCCGGTGACAACTTTTATCGACAAGACCAAATCGAGATATTCGGAGGACCAATCCTCTTTCTGAGCAGGCTTAACATCGATAATCGAACGGGTTTTTTCGCAACCGCGAAGCTCAACATCCTTTTCTTCCAGAACAGCCTTGACGTTTGGCAGGAATTCTTTCGCGATTTTTTCATCGACCAGCAATGTTTCGGCCGCATTGCAAACGGCGACATACTGGCATTTGGAATCAACAATAATTTTTGCCGCCATATCCAAATCGGCATCGCCGTCCACGTAGACGTGACAAATGCCATCCGCGTGACCGAGGACGGGTATATTTGTGTTATTCATAATGTAGCGCACGAAATCATTGGAGCCGCGTGGTACAATCAGGTCAATGTACTTATCCATTTTCAGCATCTCGGCGACCTCCTGTCGGGTTTCGAGAAGCTGAAGCCAGCCGTCAGGCAGGCCGGCGATGCTGGTCGCTTTAGAAATTACTTCTGCCAACGTCTGATTCGTGTAGGCTGCTTCGCTGCCACCCTTTAAGAGAACAGCGTTGCCACTTTTTAGACAAAGAGTGGAAATCTGCACAAGGGCGTCGGGCCGAGATTCGAAAATAATGCCGACGACGCCGATAGGACAGGAGACCTTGTAAAGCTCAAGGCCTTCGTCAAGCTGCGTTGCGGTAAGCGTTTTGCCGACAGGGTCGTCAAGCTTAATAAGGCTTGCAATACCCTCGCAAACTTCGGCGATTTTATGCTCATCAAACCTGAGACGCTTGAGTAATGGCTTTGCAAGGCTGTCATTCTCGGCCTTTGCCAGGTCTTTCTCGTTGGCGGCTATGATTTGTTTGCTTTGCTGCTGCAAGGCCTGAGCGATTGCCGCCAGCGCGGTATTTTTAAGGCTGGTTTCAGCAGCGGCCAGTCGAACTGAAGCGGCTTTGGCCTTTTTGGCTGTTTCGGCGATATCCATTTGTAAGGACCTTTGAAAGATGGCCGTTTTGTTTATAAAACACGCAGGGAGTATTTTACTGATTGAGAGTCAGTTTTCCAGCATTTTCGGGTACGGCAGTTCAATCACAATTAGGTTCATAAGGGATTAAGTTCCTTTGAAGGTTCTTGACTTTTGATGTCAACAGTTATATCCTGTGTTATTGAAGATAGAATTTCGGTTAAAATTTCGGCGATAGGAAAAGAGGTTATATGACATACAATATCCGAATTATAAGCACTTATCCCCCTCGACGATGCGGTATCGGGACATTTTCACGAGATTTAGCCAGTGCTTTGGAGCACTTCACCGGGGAAGTAGGCAGCATTAGAGTCTCAGCGCTCGATAAAGAAAATCTGCCATACGATATCCCGGTGGACCTTGTTATTGACCAGTACAATCCGAAGTCCTGGCGGGACGGTGCGAAGGACATTCTGGCCCGGGCGGGAGAAAGCCCAAATCCGAAAGTAGTTTTACTGCAGCATGAATACGGGCTGGACCCCGATGAAAAAGGCAACGACGGTAACGGGACAAATTATATAGAAATCGCAAAGGCCTGCACAGCAAAGGGGCTTACAACTTTAGTCTATTTACATACCGTCCTAAGCGAGCCTGACCCGCATCAAAAGATGGTCTTACAGGAGTTGGCCAGATATAGTGACAGTCTTATTGTTACAACTGAGAGTGCTATTAATATCCTCACGTCAAAGACCTATGGCATTGAGTATTCTAAAATTAAACATATCGACCACGGCATCAGGATGCAACACCCTTCTCAGTATGACCGCCTTTCCATTAAAGAGCAGCTTGGTTTGAAGGACTGCTTTTTGGTAACAACGGTGGGATTGTTGTCGCCGGGCAAAGGAATTCAATACGGTATTCGCGGCTACGGCAAGTTTATAAAAGAATCACTGACCAGTGAGCAGAGAGAGAATATTCTTTATTTAATAGGCGGGCAGTGCCATCCCGAATTTGTGAAACTCGAGGGCGGCAAGGAATATGAGGAATATAGAGAAACCATAAACAAGGCCCTCGATGAGGCCCAGGTAAGGTGGTGCAGAGTGAAGGAACCGGGCGGTTTTGATTTTAAAAAGTACGACGTTGTTTTCCTTGATACCTTTCTGGACGAAGGTCCTTTGCTTAAACTATATGGCGCAACAAATGTGATGCTTCTGCCTTACCTGAATATGGACCAGATATCAAGCGGTATATTGGCCGAGACATTAGGGGCAGGACGAGTGGCAATAGCAACAAAGTTCAGATATGCTCTCGAAATAATCCATTCGAATAAACGCTGTCCGGACGGCCTGGTGATTGGCAGGCACGTAAGAGGAATTTTAATCGACCCCGGTGAGAACTCAATAGGCCAAATTTCACAGGCCCTTGATTATCTTGTTTTTAACCAGGCCAAACGGCTCCAGATGGAAAAACAGGCCCATCAAAGAGGTTATCAGATGCGCTGGCAAAATACCGCCTGGGCACTGCTGCAGCACGTTGAATTTATCAGAGAAAGCAAAGAGATAGTTACCGGCAGAGGCACAACGTTTAAAAGAGAGAAAGTGTCAAAAGATAAAAATTGCGATTAATTATAAAGATGTTTATTTTAGTGGCAGCATAAAATAATTCAAAATCGTTCAAGCTAAACTACGACCGGCCCAACATATAAAATAACCGTCAGTAGTAAAAGAACAAAGAAGCAATATGAGTCGACAGTTTGGTCTTGTATTTGACGTAGATGGAGTTATCGCGGACTCAGAGGTTGTCAATGTCCGTGCTACCGCCAAGGCGTTCGCTGATATCCTTGGGATAAACGGGATTCAACCAGACGATTTCGAGGAGGGCATCGGTAAAGGAGCTGAGGCATACGTCAAGGCGGGCGCTTGGTCGCACGGCAGAGAACTTTCTGAAGAGCAAATGCAGGCCATAGTTAAGTCCAGGCAGGACAACTTCCTTGCGTTCCTCAGAGATGAGAGGCTTGAAGCTTATTCAGGTGTCCGGGAGCTTATCGCCTGTGCTAAAGCAAGCGGCCGAGTTGGTGTGGCAATCGCCACCAGCAGCACACGCCGGAAGTCGCAGGCGGTGCTCGAGTCTGCTCAGATTCCGTACAAGGAAATGGTCTATGTGTGTGCGGATGATATTAACCGGAAGAAGCCGAATCCCGAGGTCTTTCAAGTCGCGTGTCAGCGTCTCGGTTTGACTCCAGGCCGGTGCGTTGTCGTCGAAGATGCGCCCAACGGCGTACAGGCAGCACGTGCCGCAGGCTGTAAATGCATAGCCGTCACGAACACCTTTGAGGAAAAAATACTTAAGATGGAGAAGCCAGACCTGACCGTCACCAGCCTTTCTGAGGTAAGTCTTGATACGGTCCTCGGCTTGCTTGGAGCATAGTTTACCTGATACAGGTAAAAATTCCCTGCGATGCAGGTGGCTGATATGAGGTCAGCCGAATGTCCTCACCGCAGGCGCTGCTCAGGGCAGGTATTTATTATTTTTTGCCGCCAAAGGCGGGCGAGCGGCGAAATTGGTAATACGGTGATGGAAGGGTCTATTGCAAAATATATATGGGAAAGGTAATTGAGTAATAATGTCAAAGAAACAACCTACATATTTAGGTTTACGACCGATTTTCATAAAACGCTTTCTACGCGGCTCCGCTAAATCTTTGCCTGTTTTTGGTCCTCTGCTTGATGAAATAACTTTTGGTGTTCTGGATGAAGAGTCAGCCAAAGCAGAGTCCATCAAGCTGAACGCCAAATTAGACAAAATAATCAAAGAATACGATAAGCAGGAATATGACTTCGCTGAAATCCTTCTCGCACTGCATATACAGACAGATGTAAATAAAACGATAAAAGAAAAACTTGAAGAGATTGAGCAATCTCTAAGAGATAACACTGATTCACCATTTCCGGAATACTTTGGAAAAGCTATTGAGAAGGTTATCGGTGGAAATGAAAAGATTCTTACCAGCATAAATGAGCTGTCCAAGAAACAGGCAAGAGATCATGAACGACAAGAGAAATTACTCATAGAGATACTGGCGAAGATCGATGTAAGTAAGGGGACTCGGAAGGCTATTGAGAAGATATTCTTAGACATCCTACACAAAAATGATATCCCCGAATGGCAGTGGCCGGAAAAACTTCAAGAAATAACAAAACGTCATCAGGACTTGCTGGATAAATGGCAGATGGTTCAGTCCGGCGACCCGGCGGTTGATAAACTCAGAGATGAAGCCCGCCAGATGATAGAGATTGGCGAGTATGACAAAGCAGACCGATTTCTGCAGGATGCTATCGAAATAGACCAAAAGGCTATTGAATCTCAGCAGGAAAAAATTGACCAGCGTAAGCTCTCAATGGCCCAATCACTGGCAAGCCGGGCCGACCTTGCCGAAACAAAACTGGATTATAAAAAAGCTATCGACCTCTACAAAGAGGCTCTGGATATTCTGCCGCAAAATCAGCAAACCAAACAATCTGTGTATATGAACAACCTGGCTTTGCTGTATTATACCGTAGCTAATTATAAAGAGGCCGAGCCGCTGATGAAACGGGCGCTGGCGATTGATGAAGTTAGCTTTGGCAAAGACCATCCGAAGGTGGCCGTAGATTTAAACAACCTGGCGCAGTTGTATAAGGCGACGAATCGTCTGGCCAAGGCCGAGCCGCTGATGAAACGGGCGCTTGCGATTGATGAAGTTAACTTCGGCAAAGACCATCCGGACGTGGCCAGAGATTTAAACAACCTTGCGCAGTTGTATCAGGCTACGAATCGTCTGGCCGAGGCTGAGCCGTTGATGAAACGGGCGCTGGAGATTGATGAAGCCAGTTTCGGCAAAGACCATCCGGACGTGGCCAGAGATTTAAACAACCTGGCGCAGTTGTATCAGGCGACGAATCGTCTGGCCGAGGCGGAGCCGCTGATGGAACGGGCGCTGGAGATTGATGAAGTCAGCTTCGGCAAAGACCATCCGGACGTGGCCACAGATTTAAACAACCTGGCTCAGTTGTATCAGGCGACGAATCGTCTGGCCGAGGCGGAGCCGATGATGAAACGGGCGCTGGAGATTGATGAAGTTAGCTTCGGCAAAGACCATCCGAATGTGGCCATCCGTTTAAACAACCTTGCGCTGTTGTATCAGGCGACGAATCGTCTGGCTGAGGCAGAGCCGCTGATGGAACGGGCGCTGGCGATTTTTGAAAAGAGTTTGGGGCCGGACCATCCCAACACAATAACGGTCAGGAAAAACCTCAAGCAATTGGGGTAATGATTAATCGCGGATGATTGGATTCCTGCGTCCCTTGGGGATAAATGCGCAGGAATGACCCCGCACCAAAACCCAAAAGATGCTATCGGGACAAGGTGGCGATAGAATTTCCCCCAGCACAGGGCTGGATAATTTCCCCCTGGGTAATAAAGAAATTCCCCCCAGCACAGGGCTGGGGGCTATATATTATGAAGTGTTAATCGTTATGGTTTTTTACTCACACTACAAGACGGTTAATGCAGCATTTATACCGGAGGCCGCGATGAGCATCGTAAAGGAACGCGCAGGCACGTAAGTGGCGGAGTGAGTAAAGAAAATGCGAACCGCAGGTAGAAATGCGGATTGAGAAGGTAGAAGTAAGATTTCAGATTGCATATTTCAAATGGCGTCGCCGGAACGGCGACGGCTAAACAATTCGTGATAAATGAAAAAGAAAAGAGACCCCACGTGAAACGCGGGGCTAAATAAAAACCCTGCCATGCAATCCTTCGGTCCCGGCGCGCCGGGATTCAGGACAGGTTTGGGGGCTTAAGGAATTTGATTGGTGGGGTGATGCCCCACCCTACAATTTAAATAAACACCCTGTGGTGCAGGGGGCTAAACAATAGTTTGATATCAGCATAATGGCGGCATAAAATCAGCCGTTCGGCTCTTTTGATATACATTTACACGAGAATAAGATTCAATAATCCGCCGACAACAAGACTTGATACAATCATAATTCCGGCTGATTTGGCCATATCAACAAATCCCAATTCCTTAACGATTGTAGTAAACGTGGCAACGCAGGGGAAATACATCGCCAAGACAACGGAGGCAATAACAAGCTGCTTTGCAGTCAGTTCCAGTGGAATAAGCATTCCTACCGCCACATCCTTACGTAAAAAGCCGACGAGCAAGGCACCTATTGCTTCCTGCGGCAGCCCTAAAACTATAGTAACGACCGGAGCAGCAATCCTGCCCACAAACTGAATAATGCCGAGTGTGTAGAGTAAATTTACAATAAGTACTCCCAATAGTACGAACGGAACCGCCTCTTTAATAAACCACTTTATTCTTATCCATATTTTCTTCGACAGGCCCCTTAAATATGGAATTCTGTAAGGGGGTATTTCTATGAATATCTCAGGTGACTTTCCTTTTACAGTAAGATTCATTAATACTCCCAGTATCAGCCATACAAGAAACAAGGTTGCATAAACGATTCCAAGACTTGCCATTCCATGCCTGCCTACTAATCCTACTACCATCGCCTGCAGTGCTGCACAAGGAACTCCGATAGACAATATGGTTATGGAGATAAACCTTTCCCTTCGGGTCTCAAGAATTCTCGTCGAGAGTACGCCCGGAACATTACAACCAAGCCCAAGTAACATAGGTACTATCGCCAGGCCGTGTAAGCCAAGTCTGTGCATTAAGGTATCCGTCATAATGGCAAGGCGGGGGAGATAGCCGAAATCCTCTAAAAAAGAAAGCACCAGGTAAAATGCAAAAACATAAGGCAAAACTGCACCAAGAGGTACAAAAAGCCCCGTTGTCAGCAGCCCAAAAGAGTTTCCATAATCTACCTGCCCGTCTACAAGACGGCCTATTATCAAGTTATGGATAAATCCTTCGGAGCCTAAAAAAGATGAAAGTTCCATCATCAGGGGCGACCATAGATTTTCAAAGAGAGGCTCACATACATACCCTATTATACCTTCGCCAATGAATCTTATCAGCTTAAAGGCAAAAAAGAGCACAGCAACAGCTATTGGAAGGGCGGTAAGGGGTTTTACTGAAGCATCCGAAAGTCTTTCCAGTAAGGTATGATGTCGGTGAGTTATGGTTTGCACCTGGTCTATGATATTGCCAATTTCATGCCATCTGCCTTGCTTATCATATTGAAACCTGGAAGGTTTTGCCTCTTTAATCCTCCCGACTAAGCGGTTTACTCCCCAACTTGTCACAGCACATATAGGGATGCAGGGGACTTTTAAGATGTTTTCCAATTTCTCTATATCAATGATTATTCCTTTGTGTTTGGTCTCGTCCCAGAAATTAAGCGCCACAATAACGGGTACCCGTTCATTTAGTAACTGCAAGGTAAGATTGAGACTGCGTTCCAGGTTTGTGGCCTCTACAACATTAATGACCACATCTGAATCTTTTCTGCTTTTAAGCACTTCAAGGGCTATTTGTTCAGCTTTGTTGGTTGGTTCAAGAGTATACGTTCCCGGCATATCAATGAGCTCATAGTCCTGTTCTTTCGTTTTCAGACTGCCTTTTGTAAACTCAACAGTCGTGCCGGGATAATTAGATACAACAACATCCACACCGGTAAGACGATTGAAAACGGCACTCTTGCCAACATTGGGATTGCCCATAAGAAATATTTTCACTATCAGTCTTCCCGGATAATTTCCACCAATACTTTTGAAGCCATACCAAACCCAAGAGCAACCTGACTGCTGCCATGCTGCAAAAGTACAGGTCCTCTCATCCACTGCTTGCTTATCTTTTTTATTTCCCTGCCTTCTCTGATTCCAATCGCTTCAAGCCTGCGTACTAAACCCTGACCACCATTTATTTCTACTATCCTGCCTCTCTGGCCTGCCTGCATCCGAGCCAAAGATATCCGATTACCCGTATAATCCGCTGGTTTTTTATTTTTATTCGATTTACTCATTCTTTAATCTCTCGGCTATGCTTCCAATCTTTCATTGATAATGCGGCTGTTTAGATACAAACTGAGTATGATTATCAATATCAACCCCTTAATATATTATAGGAGTATGGGATTTTTGTCAATAGTTATTTTTGAGAATTATTTTCAATTTCAAACCTTGACCTTTATAATATGACAATTTACTATATTATTTAACGAACACATTTGACGAAAACCCAACCGGCAGCAGCCTTGCATGGGCTTTTCTCTTATATGTATTTAGACAGAACAAGAAATTCATAAGAAATTTATTTCCTGGATTCGGATGTATTGAACCCTTTCGGAAGATAAATGAAATCAGCCAAGACCATCTTAGAGCGGTATATGAAAAAGACGGGTATGCTTCATAGCAGGCAGCGAGAGAAAATCCTTGAAATGTTCCTTAAGATGGAAAATCATCCGACAATCGGTGACCTTTATGAACGTGTAAAAAAGAAGAATCCAGAGATTGGACTCGCAACAGTGTACCGTGCAATGAAGGTAATATGTGCTGCCGGTCTGGCAAGAGAAACTGATTTTGGAGATGGCCTAAAGCGTTTTGAGCGCGAGTACGAACACGAGCATCACGACCACTTAGTTTGTATTAAATGCGGCAGGATTATTGAAGTAATTAGTCCGGAGATTGAGAAACTTCAAAGTGAGTTAACCAAAAAACATAATTTCACACCGCTTAAACACAGATTGCAGATATTCGGCACCTGCAGGTCATGCAAACGCAAGAAGAAAAGTTAATGAGGCAGGAAATATTGAATAATTTGTGTTCGATTCAAAGACATCATTTAAAATCCTTTTCGTGTTTTTTGCGTTTTACACATTATTTTTTAATGCCCCGGAATCTTGTTTTTTTTGATGATTGATTTGTTTTTTTGCTTTAAATTTAGGCAAGGTGAAATAAAAAACACTACCTTGTCCCAATGTACTTTCGACCCAGATTCGGCCACCCTGCATTTCAACAAGCTGTTTGGCAATGGGCAAACCCAGGCCGGTTCCGGGCATACCGGGAGAAGCTGCTTTTTCAATTCGAGTAAAACGCTGGAAGATTTTGCCAATGTCGTTTTTGTCTATACCGATACCATTATCCTCGACAGTAACTTCAACTTCCTCACCGAGGTTCTTAACATGTATTATGATACGACCGGTACTCACGGGAACGAATTTAATTGCGTTGCCAATTAGATTTGTAAATATCTGTATTGTCTTATCACGGTCGGCATTAACAGTAAGCTGGTCTCCTGAGACAATACTCTGCAACTCAATATTCTTATTTTTTGTTAGCTGAAGAAAAGAATCAACGACCTCACGCACCAATGTTGACATGTCTAACTTCACATGATGCAAATCCATCTTGCCGGCTTCAATTTTGGAGATATCGAGAAAGTCATCAATAACTCTTGTCAATCTATCGATATTTTCATCTACAGTTTCAAGGTTTTTTTGTAATTTTTCGCTTATCTTGCCCATAACACCTGCGAGTGCATTTGAAATAATGTTCTTAAAAATACTCAAGGGTGTTCTCATTTCGTGTGAGACCATCGATATAAATTCGTTTTTAAGTTCGTCATTTTCTTTCAGTTTTTCATTTGCTCTTCTGAGTTTGTCTTCAACTTCTTTACGTTTTGAAGCATATCGAATAATCCGGACCAACACGTGCTCCAAATAGTTGCCCTTTACTACATAATCATCAGCTCCTTCCTTTATAGCTTCAAGCCCCGTTTCCTCATCAGCCAATCCGGTTAATACAATGATAGGTATTTGTAAATTTTCAGAACGGACCTTTTTTACAGTTTCAAGGCCCTGGCTGTCCGGCAAGCCCAGGTCCAGTAAAATGGCATCATAATTATTTGTGCTTAGAAGCTTAACGGCCTGAGATAATGTCCCAGCGACTTCGACTTTGAATCGTATTTGCTGTGAAGGTCTGGCCAGAGCCTGTTTTGTTAACCGCTGGTCAAGGATATCATCATCAACTAATAAGACCGTATACCAAATATTTCCCATCATCGAGCTCCAACTGAAATAAAGTCGGCGTTTTTCAGACCATTACAGTTTCAGACTCCGATACATATTTAGGATCCAATGGTAGAAATACCGTAACATTAGTGCCATGGTCCGGTCTGCCCTGTACTTCGATTCTTCCGTCGTGCATTTCGACAAGTTTTTTTGCTATGGAAAAACCTAATTCTGTACCATGCTCGGCAGCACCTGTCGTTTTTTTAACTTTTACAAAGCGGTCGAATATATTTTCTATTTCACTAACGTCGACGCCGACGCCATCATTGTTAACTTCTATATAAACTTCGCTGTCCGTTTTTTGAACTGATATGTTAATATGACCATTTTGCTTTGTAAACTTTATCGCATTGTCGATAATTTCTGTTAAGACCTGAGATATTCTCTTACAGTCAGCATTGATAGGTAAATCGCAAATAGAAGGATTTAGCTTTAATTCTATGTTTTTTTCTTTAGTAAGAGGTAATAAGCTGTTTAATATCCTGATAATTTCCGATTTTAGGTCAAATTCGGTAAAGCGCAGCACCAGATTGCCTGCTTCAATTTCCGATATATCGTTAAAATTATTAATAACTCTCGCAAGTCTTTTAACAGCTTCATCGGCTATTTCCAGTTTTTGACGCAAACTTGGACTGATTGGTCCATTAACACCAGCCAAGGCGTTTGATATAACATACTTGAATATGGTCAATGGGGTCCTTAATTCGTGAGATACATTTGCAATAAATTCATTTTTCAGAACATTAAACTCTTGAAGTTTGTCCATAGTTTTTTTACGTTCAATCACTTTTTCAATTGCAGCGGGTATGATATTAAGATAACTACGGTTGATGTCTTTTACTAAATAATAGTCGTAAATACCGGCTTTCACAGCCTTTGCAGCGATTTCCTCATCACCCACTCCGGTAATCATAATAACGGGAGTATCCTTGGTTAATTCAGGCAGGCCAAACGCTATGCCGTCATCAAGGATATAATTCAGTACCACTACATCGTACTTTTTGTCGTTTAAGATGTCCATGGAATCTGTAAGTCCTTTAGCTACAGTATAGTCGTACGGTAGCTTCTTTTCTTCTACCAGCCGTATAAAAGCTGTCCGGTCGATTTCGTTATCTTCGACCAGTAAGATTTTGTGTCTTTTATTCTGTGCTGTTTCCAGTTCCATTTGGTAACTCACTTAGAGTCCAATACAAGTCAACTGTCCTTATTGTTTCGACGAATTTTTCATAATCGGCTGGCTTGACCATATAGCCTGCGGCGCCTAATCTGAAAGAGTCGGACCTGTCTTCCTCATTCTCGGACGTAGTTAATACTACGACAGGGACCTTTTTCAGGTCATCATCGCTTTTGACACTCTTCAAAAATTCGAGGCCGTTCATTTTAGGCATTCTCAAATCCAAAACAATTAGACAAGGAGTTCTATTTGAATTGTTGTTCAGGTAATCCAGTGCCTCCTCACCGTTAGCGCCGAGAACGAGGTCGTTTGTAACCTTAAGGTCTTTGAGTGCGCGTTTTATAGTCATAACGTCTACAACATCATCTTCAACAAGTAATATAGGCTTCGAGCTTCGCATTTTTAGTCTCCAATTTTTGTTTTGGGAATGTAAAAAAGAATATGCTTCCTATTCCGACTTTAGATTCCACCCAGATTTTTCCTTGATATAATTCGACGATTTTTTTTACTAAAGTGAGACCGACACCGGTGCTTTCAAATTCATCACGCGGTGAGAGCGTCTGGAACAGCTGGAAAATCTTTTCGAAATACTTGTTTTCAATTCCTGGCCCGTTATCAGAAACACTGAATTTCCAGAAATCATCCTCTTCAACACAGCCTATTTCTATTTTGCCTTGCGGTTTGTCCATATATTTGATGGCATTACTGATTAGATTCTGGAAGACCTGGGTAATGCGGGTTCGTCCACATTCAATTATCGGCAGCTCATTTTCGGTTGTAACAGTAATGTTTTCCTGTGGAGCGAGCATCTCGATAACTTCCCCTATCAGCTCATTTAGATTCACTTGTTTTTTTTCTTCGTGTATACGTCCTACTCGAGAGTACTGCAGAATTCCATCAATCAGGTTATGCATTCTGTCCGCTCGGCGTGAAAGCAGTGTCAATTGTTCTTTACCCTTCTCGTCAAGTTTATCCGCGTAATCAGAAGATATCCAATTGGTTAACGTATTAATCCCGCGGAGTGGAGCTTTTAAGTCATGTGAGGCTATGTACGCGAATTCTTTTAATTCATGATTTGTCTTTTCCAGTTCTTTTAGCAATTGGGCCTGATTCCTTTCTGCTTTCATACGTTCGTTAATTTCTCGGTTTAGATTATCTATCGACGTAGTTGTCTTCTGCAGATTTCCGGTCATTTCGTTAAAAGACGAGGCAAGATCCCCTATTTCATCCTGACTTTCAACTTTTAACATCTTGGTGAAATCTTTGTTACGCGCTATTTCGCGCATCATAAAAGCTATTCTCTGTATGGGATTTATTATCCCGCGCATAACCACCAAAATTGTAATTGGTACTATCAGTATAATGCCTATGAGGTAAACTAGGCTCAGCAGTTTGATTATTTGCATTGTGTTAGTCTTAGCCATCTTTTTGGAGTAGAGGGATACAATTGCAGCCACACACTTTTGACCTGAATAAATAGGTAAGATACCCTGAAAGTAGCTACGGTTTGCAATGTCAAGGTCATTAAATATCATTGGCTGTTTGTTTAGTTTCGATGCATTCTGGACATCTTCGAATTGGCTAAGGTCAATTGTCTCATAGTCGTCGAAAGTACCGCAGCAGATAGCTCTACAGACCATGACTCCAGGAGTGAATATATTTATCTCGGTTCCGGTTAACTCAGCCATCTTTTGAACGAAGGTCGTACCAAACTTCTGTACCACTACTACAATACCAACCTGCTTCATCTCCATCTGTTCAGTTATGGGATTATATTCCTTTCCCATTACAGGTGAATAAGCAACCTGACACAATGATTTATTGATAATTTCAAAATTAATTACTTCTTTGTTAGGAAGTTCTTTGCCTAAGCTGTATTCAATACCTGCCGGCAGGTTATCCTGCTTAGTCCATAACTCGCCTGTCAATTCTTTGCCTGATTTTAAGGATGCAGTTTCGACAATTTCCCGGTTATGGATACACCCCAGAGTACTTCCGTCTTCCTCAATAATTGCAAAGGTCATTAAATCGCCGTTTGAATTGTAAATATTAGCTTTCCAAATATCGGCAGTGGTTCCTATTCCGTATATCACACCGGCTATTTTTGTGTAAGTTGGTCTCAGGGTATCGTATTTGAAATACGAACTGCTTTCCTTTACATACTTTATCTTCCTTCCCATATTATCCATTGAGGCCATCTGATGGGAATTAAATAGAAGTTTGTCCTGCCTTTCTGATATGGTGAAGCGTACGATGTTGAATGCATTCCGGATTAAAGTATTAGCTGTTTTTCGGTTCTGTTTACTAAGAATAACCGATACAACAACCATAACAATAAGCATTACGACAATAAATATTGCCGGCACACCTATTATTATTTTATTTTTCAGTGATTTTTTCATCTGAAAGCCATATCCTCAAGGAGAACATGCGTAATTATCTATACTCCCATTTTATCTTAGTTTTTCCTCGGATAGCTTGTTAGCTTCACCCGGCGTTTGTTCCATGGCGGAGTAACCTTGATTTTGAATTTTGAATACTCGAAGGGATAAACAATCCGTTGTTTTCCCCTCCACCACTGGAATTCTGTTAAGGGGAAAAGTGCAATTCCTCTTTCATCATAATCCACTTTGCCCATCACTGTGTCAAAGTCGTTGTATAATACGGTCTGGCGTACCTTTACCGAGTCCAGTGTCCCGGCCTTCTCGATAGCTTGCCACAGAACCTGGCAAAGAGCATAATACATACCTACACTAACGGAGTGCTTTTTGTGCTTTTCATAATAACTCTTTCCCAGTTCCTTGGCTCCTGGGAAGGGGTAATCCATAGACCAGAAGCCATCACAAAAGATATATTCAGCATCTTTACCCAAGGCCTCATAAAACTCCGTTGCCCATGTTCCTTTCATTCCATAGAAGAATTTTACACTGAAATTACTGTCCTTCATTTGTTGCACCAGCCTTATAGTATCTTCGGTGTTAGCCATAAGAAGAATTGCGTCTATACCCATTGATTTGGCCTTCAAAATTCGAGGTGTGTAATCCTTAATCTCTGATTTCATTTTTTGCCACAATATAACTTTGTATCCATAATTTTGAGCGAGTCTTACCCAGATTTCGCCTATTTGTTTGCCATCAAATGTATCTTCCAAGAAAAGAGCTATTTTCTGGGGACGTTGACTTACAGGCAAAGTGTTCCATATTTTAAAGGGTATGGCACCGCCCTGAATCATATCAAAGAAATACATAGTACACCATTCGAAGTTATACTCCAGGAAATCAGGTACCCAGATAACCGTGCCGTGATAGTACTTATGATATTTCTCTGCTATAACCATCCCTGGAAGTACACCATGAGCACCCGTGTGGCCACTCAAGAGCAGATCAACCTTAGTTTTAGTAATCAGATGCTCAACAACCTCGGTAGCCTTTTTGGGATTAGTTTCATCATCTATCACTACGAGACGGACCGGAAGCTTTTTGCCATATTCTTTTACATAAATTCCGCCGGCTTTGTTAATATCCTCAACAGCCTTGTCATAGGCCCATTTCTGTTCTGACCCTATCATGGACAGGGGCCCACTAAGAGGAAGATGTGCGCCTATGAGGATTTCAGTTTTTTTCGTTTCTGCCGGTGAATTTTTGGTAGTTCCTATGACCCAGAGAAGAAGACAAAAACACAAAACCCGAAGCACTCTGTTTTTTGGCTTTTCTGCCATGGTTACTTCCTTTTATATGGGGCCTTATTTCATAAAAGTTTCAGTTTAGACACATTGAAATAAATTTTTCCTAACGCTTGTTCCATGGTGGAGCGATCTTGATTTTAAACTTAGAATACTCAAAGGGATAAATAATCTTCTGCTTTCCCTTCCACCACTGAAATTCAGCTAATGGAAAAAGTGCAATCCCTCTTTCATCGTAATCTACTTTACCCATCACCGTTTTAAATTTGTTTTCTATTACAGCCTGGCGAACTTTTGCTGAATCCAAAGTCCCGGCCTTCTCAATGGCCTGCCAGAGTATCTGGCAAACGGCATAGTACATACCAACACCAACGGAATGTTTTCTAAACTCTTTGTAATGCAGCTTTCCTAATTTTTTAGCACCTGGAAATGGGTAATCCATAGACCAGAAACCATCACAAAGGATATAGTCAGAATCTATTCCCAGAGACTCATAGAATTCTGTTGCCCAGGTGCCTTTCATCCCGTAAAAGAATTTTACATTGAAATTCATTTTCTTCATTTGACGCACAAGTGTTACGGTTTCCGGGACGCTGGAAAACATAAGGATAGCGTCCACCCCGATTGACTTGGCTTTGATAATCTGGTTTGAGAGGTCCTCAGTCCCTATGGGTATAGATTCTCGCAGTACGATTTTATATCCATACTTTTCGGCAAGAGCTGTCCAGAGGTCGCCAACTGGTTTGCCGTCAGTGCTGTCTTCTAAGAAGAGAGCTGTTTTTTGGGGACGAAGGTTTTCGGGTAGAGAATTCAAGGTCTCAAATGGTGTAGCAGCGCCCTGGACAACATCAAAGAAGTACATGGTACACCATT
>Ga0315543_1001750_pt1 | contig 22699 bp, 18 predicted proteins | sample SalMarSW160210MG_2_FD_203098 | JGI IMG/M metagenome (GOLD analysis project Ga0315543, IMG submission 203098) | Salt marsh sediment microbial communities from the Plum Island Ecosystem LTER, Massachusetts, United States - Salt Marsh Sediment SW1601-210 ...
TCGATGGCTAAGGAGATCCTTCGCTTCGCTCAGGATGACAATGTGAGTTCTCAAGCGAATTTGGAACTACTGAGGGTAGAATGTTGCGCCCTGTCCGGAGGACGCCCAAAAGCGGCGGAAACGATGGGTATTCGCGTCTATTGTCCCAACGGCCACAAGCTGAATATCAAGGCCACGCAGGCCGGCAAGCGAGGGATCTGTCCCCATTGCGGGGCCAAGTTCCTGATTCCCGGCGCCGACAGTACGACGGAGTCGGACGACCCGGACACGCCCGTTTCGACATTGGCAACGGTCGACCCAGAGGGTTCCGAAGTGGACGAGGCAACTCCGGCCGGCGCAGAGGGTGCCACGGGCATCTTGCCCGTGCCTTTGGCTGAGAACACTGGCCAGAGGCCAGTGGCACCCGTCGTACGTGCCGATGGTACGGCTTCGCTGCCCGATCCACTCGCTGAGGTGCCCGAGGCCGTTTGGTATGTCCGCCCCTCGAGCGGCGGCCAATTCGGTCCGGCCGAAGCGGACCTCATGCGGACGTGGCTTGAAGAGGGTCGGATCACGGGCGATTCGTTCGTTTGGCGCGAAGATTGGGAGGATTGGGTCCCGGCTTCCGAGGTGTTTGCCGAACTGCCTGCGGCGGCCGAAGGGACCGGCCCGGGCGAAGCGAGCAAGCAACCGCCACAGCAGGCTCCGACGATCGAGCCGCGCCGGGCGCCGGAAGCCGACTCCAAGCAGCCGGCTTCCGAGCTCGTCCCGCCCATAGGCATCCTGGCCGAGCCAAGCCGGCTACGGACTTCCGCGCAGCGGCGCGCGCGGCGCCGCAGGGTCAATCTGGTCGTGGCGTTAATTGTGGTCGTGGTTCTTTTGGGCATTGTCCTGGTTTTGGTGTTGAGTCGATCATGAAAATCCAACAATTACTCGATCATCATGGAATCGTAGCCAATCCGTTTTCCGATGAGGACGCGCAGACCGACCTCGTGTTCAAGGGGTATTGCATCACACACACGTATCACCCTGCTTGGGACAAGATCTACGGCAATCCGGCCGAGCCGGCCACGGCGGTGGTGTTCGGCGAGAAGGGCTCCGGCAAGACGGCCCTGCGGCTGCAGATCGTCCGCCATTTGGCCGACTACAACGCCGACCACCCCGACGCGCGGTCGTTGGTGGTCGAGTACGCCGACTTCAATCCGTTTCTGGACCGGTTTCGCGAGCGTTTCCACGGGCGGCGTCGCAAGATCGAACGGGTGTTGGGCCACTTGAAGCTATGGGACCACATGGACGCCATTCTCTCGCTGGCGGTCACCCAACTGGTCGACCGGATACTCGAGGTCCGGCAGGCGAGCCATCCGGCCGCGTGCGACGCGGCACCGCTGGCCATCGTGTCGCTTGACCATGCGCAGGTTCGCGACTTGCTGCTTCTGGCCGCGTGTTACGACCGCTCGACCGCCGGCAGCAGCGATGACCGGTGGGACCGGCTCCGTCAGAAGCTGCGCCACTCGACGTGGCGGACGAAATGGGACCTGGCGCTGCCGGCGCTGGTGGTCGTCGTCGCGGTTGGCCTGATGGGTGGGCTCGCGCATTGGGACTGGCTTCGCACGCCGTGGCCCTACGCGGTGCTGGCCGCGTCGCTGCTTCCCAGGCTGTGGCGGTGCCTCAAGGCCTGCTATCAGGCACGCGGCATTGCGCGCCACACGCGCGTGCTCAACCAGAGCCGTCGCCGGTTGCGGCGGATTTTGATGCAGTTCTGCGATCGGCAACTGTCGGGCCAGCCCCTACCCCGGGCCCAACGCACCGACGACCGCTACGGACTTTTGGGCAAGCTGCAAAGCGTGTTGGAAACGCTCGGGCTGACGGGCATTATCGTGCTGGTCGATCGGGTCGACGAACCCTATCTGATCAACGGCTCGGTGGAATTGATGCGGGCGCTGGTCTGGCCCTTGCTGGACAACAAGTTGCTCAGACATCCCGGCGTCGGACTCAAGGTGCTGTTGCCGAGCGAGTTGACCGACTTCGTCGACCGCGAAACGTCCGACTTCCACCAGCGCGCGCGGTTGGACAAACAGAACCTCGTGCGTTCGCTGCAATGGACCGGTGAGTCGCTTCTCGATCTGGCCGATGCGCGGCTTACGGCGTGCGCGGCCGACGGCCGCACGCCGAGACTCCGCGACTTGCTCGACGAGAGTATCAGCGATACGCGGCTGTTGGACGCCATGCGGTCGCTTCGCGTGCCGCGTCATCTTTTCAAATTTCTGTATCAGGCCATGGTTGCCCACACGAATGCTCACACGGACGCCCAGCCCGTGTGGCGGATTTCGTCGGACGTGTTTGAGTCGACGTTGGCGCTCTACCAGCGCGACCAGACGGCGTTTGAGCGGGGAATGGGCACGGTCTGAGCGGCTGCAGCGTTTGGCGCCAGTCCCCGTGCGCCGGGGGGTCACGTCGTCTCCGCAGGACCAGGACACCGCACCCGACGTCCGTGGTCTCGGCCGGAAAAATCGATTCCAGCATCACGGTCCGTCTTGTTTTCGACGAACATCATGAGTCCAAGTACCCAAGAATGGGCGGTTCGTGCCCAGGAAAGAGGTACACTATCGCGTCATGCTTCCGGTGGGGAGAGTATGCCGTTGAGCCTCGGAGAAAGCGCATATCACTGCGCAACGGCCACTGCAGGCAGGGCAAGAAACATGGCGCCGGTGGGGCACACCTTCGAGTAATCGACCGATGGGGCCAACGCAGATCGGAGCCTTCGCTCCGAGGAGAAGGGAGCCAACCATGACATCAATTCTTCTTCTTTTGGACCTGGCCTTCGTTGCCTTGATTGTCGTGATCGGCTTCATCGGCGGTTGGTGCGCCCACTGGTATGAAGCCCGACGCCGATTGGAACACAGCCGGCGCGATCACCAGACGGCGCAAGAGGTGTTGGGCAACCTGCAGAGGCTGATCGACAACGTGTCGGCCGACATGGGCGAGCACAGCGATTACCTCGCGGAAGTCAACGAGGGTCTGGCCGTTGCCGTCCGAGACGAAACGCAGTTGGTCGCCACGGCCCTGACGAAGCTCCTGGTCGCCAACAGTAAGCTTCGCGAGCGTCTTGAATCGGCCGAAGCGCTGTTGATGGAGCAGGCCGAGACCATCGAAACCCACGCCACCGAGGCGCGGACCGATGCACTCACCGGGCTCGTCAACCGGCGCGCTTTCGACGACGAGATCAACCGCTGTTTCGCCGCCTATCGCCGGCAAGGACGGACCTTCTCGGTCGTGCTGCTTGACCTCGATCATTTCAAGAAGTGGAACGACACCTACGGGCACCAATCGGGTGACCAGGTGCTGGCTCGGGTCGCCGCCATCCTGCGAGACAACGCACGGGAAATGGACCTCGTCGCGCGATACGGCGGCGAAGAGTTCGCCCTGATCTTGCCTGGCACCACGTTGCCCGACGCGACGCTCGTCGCCGAGCGCGCTCGGACCACGATAGCCGAAACCAATTTCGGGACGGATGAGGAGGAGGCCCCGATGACGATCAGCGCGGGAACGGCCGAGGTCAGCACCGAGGACAGCGCTACGACACTCGTAAGTCGAGCCGACACCGCCCTCTATCAAGCAAAAGCAAGCGGCCGGGACTGTGCACATTTCCACGACGGCGTGTTGATAAGACCGTCGACCTTGGCTACCGCGAGCACACGACACCCTGTCGAACCGTCCCGAGAAAACAGCGAGGTTTCTCGGGCCGTCCCGAGCGAGAACAACAACCCTGAGCCGGTGGGCTGAGCGTTTCTCGTCCCACTGCGCAAATGCTCCAAAGAGTGCGTGTTCCGGGGCACCGCTTCCCCGGCGCGACGGGGTGAGCCGCCCCCAAGCCGCCACGAAACCCTGTCTGCCCCCAAGGTACTTCCCAAGTGCGCACAAGGTTGCCACAATGGGACGAACTGGCCGCCCTGGGGTATCCTGCCCGTCTTGGCAACGTCGCCGTTTCTCGCTACGCAATCCGCAACCACGGTGGTCCGACCATGAGCGTCCTGCACAACTTGATCGGAGTGGAAACGGCCGTCTCGGAAGTTGCCCGGGCCGTCTGTCTTCTCGCCCAGTCGTTTGAGGTACCCATCGTCGGCGGATACCACGTAACCTGTAGCGACGAGACCGAGTGGGAATGTGCCGAGATGTTTCATCAGGTGCTGGCCGAATCGATGCTGCCGCCTTTGAAACTCGGTCGGCGGGCCGCCTTCCACACGATGAACCTGGGCGCGCGTTACGAGCCCGGCGCGATGCGTGTGGCCGAGGAGCATTACGCAACGCCCGAGGCACGCGAGACGACCAAGCTGATGATTGTGAAAATCAACTCACACGTGGCCGTCCGCGCGATGCCCGACGGTCCGGAGTACGGCACGCTGGTGCGTTACGGCGCCGAGTCGCGATGTTGCGGAGCATTGTGGGCCCTGTTGGAGGGCGCCGTGCTACCGGCCCTGGAGGAATTGCAGGGGACGTTTCGCACCAACGGCGTCGACCGGGTCGATATGCTTCGCCAGCGCCGGCTGATCCCGCCGGCACACCGGGCCTTGCTCGCCGCGGTGGCGGGCGCGCGGCTTCAAGCCGCCCGGGCAGTGGCCGACATCGCCGAGTATCATCCCCTCTGGCCGACCGTCTTTCTCGTCGTGCCGTGCGTCACGATCAACCGCACCGAAAGCGACACGGAGCTGGTCGTCGGTCAATACGGAATCGATGCCACCGGGCAGCGCCCCGAGATTCGCTACCGCGGTTTGGGAGACGTGCCGCTGGAGTACCGACTGCGCCACGATTACGGGCGCGTGATCCTCGAAGACGACCAGTGGCCGGAAGAAGAAGCCTAGCGGACTATCTGGGGCAGCGCTTCGCTATGCCCCAGCCACCCCCGAAAAATGCTCCGAGCGGGCGCTATCGCTTGCCGCCGCTTGCCGTCCCTTCCAGGTTGCCTTCGCGGAACGCGGCGGCCATGGCCAAGGGTACCTCGGCTTCGGCCAGGACGACCTTCGCGCGGTTGCGCGCCACGGTGGCCCTCATCTCCTGCTCGCGGGCCATGGCCATGGCGCGCCGTTCCTCGGCCTTGGCTTGGGCCACCCGGGTATCGGCTTCGGCCTGCTCGGCCTGAAGCCGCGCACCGATGTTCTCGCCCACGTCGATGTCGGCGATGTCGATCGAGACGATTTCAAACGCCGTCTGGGCATCCAGCCCGCGAGCCAGCACGGCCCGCGAAATACTGTCCGGGTTCTCCATCACGTTTAGATGGGTTTCCGCCGAGCCGATCGAAGTGATGATACCTTCACCCACCCGGGCGATGATCGTTTCCTCGGTGGCCCCACCAATAAGACGCTCGATGTTGGTTCGCACGGTTACCAGGGCGCGGACTTTCAATTCGACTCCGTTCTTGGCAATGGCGCTGAGCGTCGTTCGGTGCGATCTCTGAGGATCGGGACAATCGATCACTTTGGGATAGACGCTCGTCCGGACCGCTTCGAGCACGTCGCGTCCGGCCAGGTCGATCGCCGCCGCCCGATCGAAATCCAGATCGATGTCGGCCCGATGCGAAGCAATGATGGCCGTGATGACGTTGGGCACATTGCCGCCGGCCAGATAGTGGGCTTCGAGCCGCCGGGTCGTGATGCCCGTCTCCTCTTCCGTTCCGATGCCCGCCTGGATCGCCATGATCTTGCCCTGCACAATCATCCTGGCGTCGACCTGGCGGAAGGTCATCCCGATGAGGCTGAACAGGCTTACGTTGGCCCGCGACATGTAGGCCTGGAACCAGAGACTCCAGTAAATAGCCACGACGATGATCGCCGCCAGCGCGAACAATATGGCGGCGATAATCAGAACGATCGTCAAGAAGTTGGGCCAAGCGGCCAGCAGACAAGGCACTCCATAATCCATGGCATACTCCTTCAGACTCCACGACTTCTTACACCGACGGCTCCGACAGCGCCGAGACGCGCACCGGATAGCTTAGCGAATTTGGCCATCGGGGAATAGCTCTAGGGGGGATTTTGGACCTTTTTTCGCTCGTCAGCAGCCCGCCTGGTAGCTGGAGCGAAGTGAGAAACCGAGCCGCGCTGCGTAAGGGAGCGGTCTAGGAGGGTGCCACTGCTGGCTTGTCCAGCAGTGCGAAGCGAATTTCCCGGGAAAGACACTGCTGGACAAGCCAGCAGTGGCACCCGAATTCGTGGATATTCGTACGCAAGCGAGACCGCGTCACCCCACTGCCCCGACAACCCCAATCTGCTATCCTTGTGGTATGACCCCGCAGGAATTGGCACATCTGGAAATCCTGGCCGAAATCGACTCGTTGGCCGGGCAGCTCCGTCGTTGGGCCGCCGACGCACCCGACTGGCCAGAGGCCGACTCGGCCCGGGCAATCGTCGGGCGGCTGCTCGAGCGGACCGAGGCCTTGCGGGTCCGGCTCGAAGCCCCGCTGGTGGTCGCCACGTTGGGCGGCACGGGCACGGGCAAGAGTGCGTTGGTCAACGCCCTGGTCGGCGCCGAGGTGGTTCGCGCCGGGCGCGAGCGACCCACCACCACCCGGCCGACGCTCGTCTGTCGGCCCGATCTCTCGCCCGAGATGCTGGGCATCGACCGGGCAAGCGTCGATCTGGTGCAGCGGGACCTGCCGGCGCTGGCCAACTTGGTCTTGTTGGATTGTCCCGATCCCGATACGACCGAGCAGCCCGAGGCCACCGAGACGAATCTCGCCCGGCTACGAGCACTGTTGCCCCATTGCGACGTCTTGCTGGTGACCACGACTCAGCAGAAGTACCGTAGTGCCCGGGTGGCCGACGAACTGGCCGCGGCCGCCCACGGTGCCCGGCTCGTCTTCGTCCAAACCCACGCCGATACCGACGACGACATTCGCGAGGACTGGAGGCAGGTGCTGGGCGGGCAATACACAACCGGGCATCTCTTTGCGGTCGACTGCCTGGCCGCCCTGGCCGACGCGAGGGCAGGCATCGAGCCGCGCGGCGAGTTTGCTTCCCTAGTCGATCTGCTCACGCGCCAACTGGCCGGCACCGCGCCGGCGCGAATCCGGCGAGCCAACTTCCTCGACCTGGTCGACGGGGCGCTTGACTCCTGCCGGCGACGGATCGATCAGAACATGCCGGCGGTCAAACGGCTTCGGGAGGCCATCGAGGGGCAGCGCTCGCGCCTGGCCACGCTCTCGGCCCAGCAGATTCGCTCGGAATTGCTGGCCAATCGGCGCTCTTGGGAAAACCGGCTTCTGGGCCGGATTGTCTCCTGCTGGGGATTCAGTCCGTGGTCACTCGTATTGCGGGTTTATCAAGGGCTGGGAAGCCTATTGCTGGGCACACTCTTGATGCGCGCACGCACGCCGGCACAGATGGCACTTTGGGGAACCGTCCAGGGCGTGCGGAGTTGGCGGAAGCGACGCCGCACGACCGCGGCCCAAACCAAGGCAACCCAGGCCGCGGTGGCCGGCTGGGACCAGACCGAGCTGCGCACGGCCGCGCTGGTCCTCGACGGCCATGCGGCCGAAGCCGGACTGGACCGCGACGCTGCACGGATGCCGCACGTTGCGGCCGAAGCGGCCGAAGCCGGCACGGCGCTGGTCGGCGACGTCGCCGGTCAGATCGAGGCCCTGCTGGCCCGACTGGCCAAGCGGCATACGGGCCCTCTGACCCGCGCCCGCTATGAGCTTCTGCTGGGTACGATGCTCGTCGTACTGCTTTATCGGGCGGGCAAGAACTTCTTCTGGGATAGCTGGCTCGCCGAGCCACCCCAGCCGGTCTTTGGGCTGGATTTCTACCTTTCGGCCGGTTTCTGGCTCGTGTTATGGTGCGTGCTGCTCGTCTGGGGCTTCACGAGCCGGCTGCGTCGTGGGCTGCGGCAGGAGATCGACCAGTTGGCCGGGCAGTGGGCCAACGCGCCGGCGGTGGCCGGCCTGTTTGCACAGCTCGAGAGCCAGTGTGACCGGGTCGAGCGATTCTCAGAGCGGTTGGAACAACTTCACGCTCAGGTGGCCGCCGTGCGTCGCCGGTTGGCCACGCCCGACGACCCGCTGGGCCACCGCCGCTGAGCAGCAGTCGGGTGGCATGCTCTCGCTTGCGTGAGCATGTCTTTCGACAATCGAGCATGGCCACGCAAGCGAGGCCATGCCACCCAGCCAAACACCCCCGCTGCGGAGGCGAGTACCTTTGGCCAACACCCTCTTTTCGGGTGTCTTCTTTGCATCGTGCCGGGCCGGCTGGTATCATCCGTCATTGCCCTTGTTGGGGTCGCTGCGCCGGGTGCGAGCGCAACCGGGCAACGCAACCCTTTCTAATTTCCACCACCCTAGATCTTACGAAAGTGAGGCAGAAGCAATGAGAACTCGATCGCACCTGTCCGTTTCGCTCGTCGCCGCCGCCATGCTGCTGGGCATTGCTTATTCGGCCGCAAGAGCCAAGGATCCTGAAGGCAAGGCAACCGCCAAGACTGCCGTGAAGCAAAGGAAGAAACTGAGGCAGCTCAAGGGCCGGCTGCCGGACTACTTCCGCACGGTCGTCACCGAGGAGCAACGACAGAAGATCTACGCCATTCAAAGAGAGTATGGCCCTGAGATTCGCAAGCTGAAAGCTCAACTCAAAGCACTCACTGACGATCGCAACGCCAAGATCGACGCCCTGCTGACGCCCGAGCAGCGCAAACAGATCGCCGAACTCAAGAAGGCCGCCAAGGCAAAACGGAAGAAGGCCAGAGAAAGGGCTGCCCAGCCCGAGGCAGTGAAAGAGAAATCCAGGTAGTGGAAGTAGGGTGGGGCGAGCTTGTCTCGCCCCACCAGCATTTTGCCGGCGAGTAGCCCAATAATTTCGGTGGGGCGGTTCTCGCCCCACCCTACTGCTGGCCCAGCGCGTCGATCAGCCGGTCGATCATTTTTGCTGAGTGGGCCCAGGTGAGGCTCAGTCGCACGCACGACTCGCCCTGGGGCACGGTCGGCGGACGGATGACCGGCACGTAGAAGCCGCGCTCGTACAACTGCTTGGAAAGCCTGATCGCTCGCTCCGGCTCCCCCAAGATGATCGGGATGATCTGGCTGGCCGATGGGCCGACGTTCCAGCCCTGCTCGACCAATCGCCGCCGCGTCCGCTCGGCTCGCGCCAGAAGCTCGGTTCGTCGGGTGGGTTCGTCACGGACAATGTCCAACGCCGCAACGGCCGCGGCGGCCGCGGCGGCCGGCATGGCCGTCGAAAAGATGTAGGGCCGCGCGCGATTGACCAGCCACTCGATGAGCGATCGCGATCCGGCCACGAATCCGCCGATCGATCCGAGCGCCTTGCTCAGCGTGCCGGTGCGAACATCGATCCGGTCCTCAACGCCGAGCATCTCGGCCACGCCGCGGCCATTTTTGCCAAATACGCCCGTGGCGTGGGCCTCGTCGACCATGAGCATCGCGTCGTGCCGCTCGGCCAGTTCGGCCAGTTCGACCAGCGGCGCCCGATCGCCGTCCATGCTGAAGAGGCTGTCGGTGGTGATCAGCCGGCGGCGATAGTGCCCGGCCCGGGCAAGCAGCCGGTCAAGCCGGTCGACGTCGTTGTGCGGATAAACGCGCGTGTCGGCCCGGGAAAGCCGGCAGCCGTCCAGCAGGCTGGCGTGGTTTTTTCGGTCGGCGAAGACCACGTCGCCGGGCCCGACCAGCGCGGCGATCGAGCCCGAATTAGCGGCAAAACCGGAGCCGAACAGAAGCGAGGCTTCGTTCGCTTCGAACTCGGCCAGGCGGGCTTCGAGTTGGCGATGCGCCTCGGCGTGCCCGGCCAACAACGGACTGGCCCCAGCGCCCCAGCCCTCGGTCCCGACGGCCGCGGCCACGGCCTCGCCCAATCGCCGATCGGCGGCTAAGCCCAGGTAGTCGTTCGAGCCGAAGCTGACAAGCGGCTGGCCTTCGATTCCGATTTGCGCGGCCTGGGGGCCGAGTCGGGTCGAGAGCCGGCGGAGCAGCCCCCCCTGCTGGAGCTGGTCCAACTCCCCATCGACCCATGCGAGCCGGTTGTGCGTAGTATGTTTTGGCATGGTTGCCCGCCGGTCACCGAGCCCAGGTGGTCCGAGCCCGTAAGATTGTTAGGATGCCCATTCTAAACAAAGCTGCTTTCGGGACGAAGGACATCTCGGGCAAGAAACGGCCCTGTAGGGGGTGCAAGATTGCCTTGGTGACGGAAACATTACTCATGGCCATGAACCGATCGCAAAGAGCCGCCCGCCCCTCAGGACCGGCAAAATCCGCGAAAATCGACTGGCCGGCCGTATTGGCCGAGCACGATCGGTGGCTGCGGACGATCGTCCTGGCCCGAGTCGGCCAGCCCGAAGCGGTCGACGAGGTGATGCAGGAGGTGTCGATGGCGGCCGTTCGCCAGCAGGCTCCCCTGGCTGATCCGGGCAAAGTGGCCCCATGGCTCTACCGGCTGGCCGTGACCCAATCGCTGTTGTATCGGAGGAAACAAGGCCGCCGACGCAAACTGACCGATCGCTACGCCGAGCGAAACCGACCTCGCGAGCAGGACAATCGCGAGCAAGACCCGTTGGGCTGGCTACTGACCGACGAGCGGCGGCAATTGATTCGCAAGGGCCTCGCACGGCTGCCCGGACGCGACGCCGAACTGCTGCTTCTGAAATACACCGAAGACTGGAGCTATCGAGAACTGGCCGCAAAACTGGGAATCAGCGAGAGTGCCGTCGAGGCGCGATTGCACCGAGCACGTCAAAAACTCAGAAAACAATTGACCGCCTTGGAAGTGGTTGAAGGTTAGCGATGAAACCAAAGAACTCGAATCCCCCACCCACCGACGACGATCATCTCTTTGACCTGCTGGTCGACGGCCAGCTCGACGAACCGCGACGCCGCCGGTTGCTCACCGGTCTGGACGACCGGCCGGGCGGTTGGCGCCGTTGTGCCCTGGCCTTTCTCGAAGCCCAATCGTGGCGCGAGGCGATGGACGCGTTGGTCCATCCACAAGCCTCGGCCGAATCTCCCAGGGCGCAAGTCGCACGTCCAAAAGAGCGACGCCGAAGGGATTACATCACGACGCTGCTGGGCATGGCCGCCAGCTTCCTCTTGGCCGTGGGCATTACCTCGCTGATGCACGACATGCAACGGGGGCGCGGAGCCGGATCGGCCCAAATGGCCAGCGTCATCGAAAGCGAATTTCCCTCCGACGGTCGAACAGGGCCACCGTCGCAATGGCGCCAAGCTGCCCGCTCCGGCGAGCGGGTGCATCTGGTGGGCCTTCCCGCCAAGGGACCGGACGGCCGGCGACACACGGTCGGGCTGCCGGCCGTGGCGCGCGACCGGCTCGACGAAGCGTGGTTACAGAACATGCCCTCGGCGATTCCCAAGGAGGTTGCCCGATCGTTTCAGCAGGCCGGACACGAAGTGCACACCTCACGGCAGTTACTCCCGTTCAGGATGAAGGATGGCCGCCGCCTGGTCGTGCCGGTCGATCAGCTCGACGTGCACTACGCGAGCAACCCGGGGTATCAGTAAGCAGCGGGCAGCGGGCAGCAGGCAGTAAGCAGTAAGCAGTAAGCAGTAGGATTCATAGCCGTGGGCGGAAGCCTACGGTCGTTTCGTCTCAAACGGACGGGAGAAAGTCATGAAACGTTACGTGTGGTCCTTGAAGCTCACGGCAGGTATTGCCTTGCTCGTGGCGTCGGTCGCCTTGGCCGGGCCGTATAGTAACCTACAGGCCGAGGAGGCAAAGAACGACGCGCCGACCGTTGTTGAATCGCACCAGACCTTTGAAGTGGACAGCACGACCCTTCCATTGAAAATGCCTCCCGTTGACAAAGGAATCTCTTGGTATTCCCTGCCGTCGTCGGGGCACGATTATGGCACAACACTCCTTAGCGACGTCATTCCGACGCGCGTCAAGCTTCCCAAGTACTGGATCGGCGTGAAGTGCCGGGCTCCCTTGCCGGAATTTCTGCACGAACACCTCGACCTACCGAAGAAACAAGGTTTGCTGGTGGTTGAAGTCGTGCCGGAAGGTCCGGCCGCCAAGGCGGGGCTGAGGCCGCACGACATCCTGCTCTCGGGCAACGCGAAGCCGTTGCGGAACGTGCTCGACCTGATCCAGGTTGTCGAGGAAACCCAGGACAAGGTGATTGCGTTCGAGTTGATTCACAAGGGCACACCCCGGACGGTCGAAATCAAGCCGGGGAAACACCCCTGGCGAAGACACGAGGAAGAGCCGGCCGCCGACTCGCCGCCTTATCGGGAGTTGGACAGGGTGCTGCGGTGGTTTGAGCAGAACTATCCGCGCTGGGGAAACAGACGGATGCGATTGCGAATCATACACCCAGGCACCATTCTCCCACCCGACGCCCCGGTGCACCCCGCGCTGCCCGGCGGCATGAGCATCATGATCCTCAAGAAGGGCGACGAGCCGACGAAGATTACGGTCAAGCGCGACGACAAGGTCTGGAAGGTCACCGAAAAGGAACTGGACAAACTGCCCAAGGACGTGCGGCCGCACGTGGAGCGGATGCTGCACGGCATCGTGGCCGCGCCCGAAATGCTTGCGCCGCGGTTCGACGTCGTTCCCGAGTGGGTCGCCCCGAAGAAACCGCCGAGGCTGCCCAAGGAGAAGCCTTCGGCTCGCAGCCGGCTCGAAGAGCGGATGGACCGGATGAACGAGCGGCTCGAAAGACTCCAGAAAATGCTTGAAAAACTCCACGACAAGACGGGGTCGGAAAAAGAGAAGTAGGCAACCAACGTAGACCCTGGACATGGACGGCGCGGCGCTGAAAAAGCCCCCCTGCGGCGCCGCCGGGCAACGGACGTGCCAAGGGCACATCCCTGATGCAAGGAAGTGTCTCCGAACCGAGAGGGTGGCGGCTCGGCCGCCACCCTCTTGCATTTCTTGGTCTCGCATGCAGGTCAGTAGGTCAGCCTGACAGAAGGGATTGCGACGGCAACGAGCGCCAGGCACAGCCGGACCTACCGTTGCCGGCAACGCTGAAGCAGCTCTTCGAACCGCCGCTTCATCGCCGGGCCGCCCAACTCCGGATGGAGCAGTTCCAAGAATTGGACGATTCTGGCGGCCTGTTCCGCTCGGCCCAGACGCAGATGCAACTCGGCCACGGCATACTTGGCCCGAAACCATCCGGCGGTGCCGGGCTTCGAGTGCTGCTCGATCCCGCGCCACTCGGTAAGCGCCGCTTCGAGCGACCGGCGATCACCGCGCGCGGCCAGCAATCGCGCATAGGCTTCCCGAAACTGGCCGTCGCGCGGATAGGCCCGGGCCAGTGCGGCGTATCTCCGCAAGGCTTCGTCCGTGCGGCCCGACGCGGCCAACGCGCCGGCATGTACACGCTGCAACGTGAGCCGCTCGGTCGGGCTGAGCCGGCTCTGGCGTCGGGCCAACAAATCCACTGCCCGTAGCTGCAGTTCGGCCAGCCGCGAACGTTGCGCCTCGGGCACCATCTTGGTGATCCGCTCCAATCGGCCGAGCACATCCAGCAACGCGCCCGGCCCTGCCGCCTGGAGACGGTCCAGCATTTGGTGGGCCTCGTCGATGTGACCCCCGCCGGCCAGTGCCGCGACCAACAGCGCCTGGGTCGCCTGGCGCCACTGCTGCGGCGCGTCGGCGGCCGCGCCCAGCGCTGCGGTCAAGTGCCGCCGGGCCTGCTCGTCGCCACCGCCGGCCGATTGCAGCCGCAGTCGCGCGGCCCAAAGCACGGCACGGCGCTGGGCCGGTGAGAGTCGCTCGGGCAGACGCCCTTCGGGAGTCTGAAAGATCGATTCGAACCACTCGGCCGCACCCGTGGCCATCGCTTTGGGCACGGGCTCGGTCGGCGGCGGTCGGCTCGATCGAAGTTCGGTCAGTCGGGCCTCGTAGCACTGGCCCAGAGCATCGACCGCGTCGGCAAATCGCTCGTCGGCCGACGGGATGGCCCGATAGGCGGCAATCGCTCGGTCCCAATCCCGCTGGTGTCGACGCACGCCGGCCAGCCACCACCGCACCTGGCCGACGGTCGATGCGCCGGGCCACCGCCGGAGATGTTCTTCCAACAGCGCCACGTAGGAATCGAGCGTGGTGTCCGGTTCGCGCTTGGTCAGTTCGGCCATGTTGCGGATCGCCTCGAGGTGAACTTCCGCCGCCCCCGGCTCGGCGACCATCGCCAGGGCCAGCCGTCGGCAACGATCGGCGGCCTGTCGGTGGTGTCCCTGCTTCTGCAAGATCATCGCGGCCAGGTGGCCCAAGTCGAGTGCCCGGGCACGCTGGCCCTGCTTTGCAGCCAGCGCCGCGGCTTTGTCGTAGGCAGCCAGCGCGTCGTCGAGCTGACCGGCGAGATAGATGCACTTGGCCGCGCGGATGAGTGTGTCGAGATCGTCGGAGTGGCGGAAGTAGCTCACCAGCAGCATTTCGGCCCGGCGCGTCCAATAGGTTCCGTGGCTCTCTTCGAAGCGACGGACCAGCCGGCCGCAGCGAGCCTCCCACCCGTCGGCCGCTGCCGAGTCGCCTCGTCGGCCGGCTGCTTGCCAGGCCGCCAGAGAAGCTTCGAGCCGGGCGAGGTCCCAGTCGGCCCGGTCGGCCCCGGCGAGTTCCTTGGGTGTTTGCAGCAGAACGACGGCACGGTCGACCTGGTTCTGGTCCAGGGCCAAGCGGACCGCCTCGGCCCGAGCACCCAGGGCCACGGCCGGCGGTGGCTTTTGCCGCTGGATCTCGGCAAGCGCCCGCTGGGCCGAGGCGTAGTCGGACAACAGCCGATGACAGGTCGCTCGAGCCAGGCGACTCTTCCAGACCAAGGGATCGCCCTGGGGCAGGCCCGAGAGTTCGTCGAGCAATTTGGCCGCCTGGACCAGGCCGTGGGCACGATCGGCGCTTGGCTTCTCGTAGCACCGCGCCTGGCTCATCCATGCCCGGGCCAACTGGTATCGCACGTTGCGTCCCAGCGAAATCAACTCGTCGGCCGAGAGCGTCCTGGGCGAGTCGTCGCGCGACCTGTCGAAAGGTCGCTGCGGGGCAGCCCGTTGGGCCGCAACGAGCAATCGGTCGACTTCGGCGATCAACGCTCGCAAGCGGCTGATCGCGTCGCGCAGGTGGCCCTGGGCCTTGGCGAGCCACGGCTCGCGCCCGACCGCCACCTGAGCCTGCTGCCGGGCAAGCTCGCCGGCGGTCAGAGCAACCATGGCTCGTTGCATCGCGACGGGCGGCCGCCAGGGGCTCTCGGGCTGCGCGGCAAGCCACCGGTCGAGTACTTCTCCCGCCTGCTGCCAGAGCGCGGCCTGTTGCCGCGGCGGTGCGCCGGCGGCGTGCTCGGACAGGACTTGCGCCCATTGGATGGTCAGTTCGGCCCGATCGTGGTCCGACAAGCTGTTCTCGGCCAGTCGTCCCCGGCAGTACGTTTCGGCCAACTCGAACAGTTCGCGACGCCGCAGACCATCGAGAAACCGCACGTCGGTCGAGACGTCGGCGGCGTGGCTGATCGACGTGGCCAGAACTAGGGCTATCAACACGATGGCAAGTCGGGTGGCTGGGACATAGCGAAGCGGTGTCCCAGTGAGGCACCAGTTGGCTGACAAAGCGTGTTCGGGCATAGCCGTCGAGGTTTTTAGGCCCAAATGGGTGCCACTGCTTGCCCCTTGGGCAAGCAGTGCTCGTACCGTAGTTGTTCTGCACTGCTTCTGCGAAGCAGTGGCACACTCGATTTCCACGCACTGGCTGACAGGCAGCCAGTGGCACCCGGCGTCGCTTCGGGGTGCCACGGGCATCTTGCCCGTGCTGCCGTGCGACAAGCACTGGCGAGACGCCGGTGGCACCCGCTGCTGCCGCACTGCTGGGCAAGCCAGCAGTGGCACCCATCGATGTCCAAAGCTCGGAACTCTCACACCCATCATACCTTCTCGGAAGCCGCAAACTGGACGGTCTGCAATCCGATCTGCCGACAGACGTCGTACGCGTCGATCACGTTCTCCAGAGGCACGTTTCCGTCGACGTCGAGGATCACGGGCAGGTCGGTTTTCAGCCGGGCCACGGAGGCCAGCACGCCGCGAACGTCCCCCAGACGCTGATAATCCCGCTCGTTGATGCGCCACCGGGGCCGGCCGCCGTCGAAGAAGATTTTCACCACGATCTCGTCCAGGTCGAGTATGTCCGGGTCGGGCGGGGTCTGGCTTTCGATCGCGCCGGGCAACTTCAGATGGGTCGGCAGGATTTCTTCGGCCGGACGAAAGCTGGCCGTGCAGACGAAGAAGATCAACAGAAGAAAGATGACGTCGATCATCGGCGTCATCTTCACCTCCAACGGCCTTCGCCCATTTCGGTGTTGAAGCGGCAGTCGCATGTCCCGGTTACTCCTTGCCCGCCACCACGGCGAAGGTCACGTTCCAGACACCCGACCGGACACAGGCGAGCATGACCGGCTCGACGTCCCGGTAAGGCACGCCGCGGTCGCTGCGAATCCGCACTTCCAGGTCTCCCTCGGTCCGCTCTTTCTCGTAGCGGATCATGCGGGCCAATTCGTGCGAGTCGAGCAGGCGGCCGCCGACCATGATGCGTCGCTGCTGCTGCGGCTCGGGCAATACGTTGACGATGATTCGGCGGGCTTCTTCCTCCGGCACTGGAAGGCCGCTGGCCGCCGAGGGCAGGTCGAGTTCGAGCTGGACCTCCTGCCGCGCCAGGTGGCTGGAAACGAGGAAGAAAATGATCAACAGGAAGACGACGTCGATCATCGGCGTCATGTTGAAGCCCAGGCCGCCGCGCGATAGGTGGTTTGGAAGACGCATCAGCCACGACCTCCCCGGGGCGGTACGGGCGGCATGGGAGGCGTGGGGCCCGTCGGCGGTGCACCGCCGCCGCGCCCGCTCAGGCCGCGCCGCTTGAGCGGCCCGAAGGCGTGCTGAGCCGCGTAGGCCGTCTCGGCGACAAGCTGGTCCACCCGATTGCGAAAGATGGCAAACGCGCCCAGGGCGGGAATGGCCACGATCAGGCCTTCGACCGTCGTGACCAGCGCCAGGTAGATCCCCTCGGCCAGATCGGCCGCCCCAGCCGCACCCTGCGTATCAGCCACCTTCTGAAAGGCAAAGATCATGCCCATCACGGTGCCCAACAGTCCCAGCATCGGCGCGATGTTGCCGATCACCGAGAGATACTCGATTTTTCGAAACAGCCGGGCGGACTGGTCGGCGGTGGCGTCTTCGGCGGCCTTTTCCACGGCCGGCCATCCTCCCTCGATCTCGCCGAGGCCGGCGGCGAGCACAAAAGACAGAAAGCTGGGCTGCCGGCGACATCGCTCTTCGGCGGCCGCGATGTTGCCGTCGGCCAGGAGTTGCCGCACCTGGTCGCCCAGCCCGCTGGGCATCAGCACGGACGCACGGATCGTCATGACGTGCTCGATCGCCAGCGCCACGGCGACGATCGACAACAGCAGGATGAGCAGGCCGACGACGCCGCCCGATTCGAGAATCTCAAGGACCGACTTCGGCGAGCCGCCGTCTTCGCCGGGAGCCGCGGCGTCACCCGGCTCACCGGCCGGCGCGGCCATGCCCAACTCGGGAGCCGGTGGCGGGGCCGCATGGGCTCCGGGCGGCGGCGGCGAGCCGGACGAGTCATTCCACTGGGCAGCGGCCGACGGCGCCGCACTGAGACATAGTATTCCCATCAGCAACAGACACATGGTATTTCGCAAGGGTATCCTCCCCATTTTCATACAAGTCGAAAATGTCATTTTATCTGTTCTCGTGTCATTGCTTCCCATTGTGCCCGGGCTTCGCTCGCCGCGGGCAAAGACGGATGATCCCGGATCACTTCGCGGTAGAGTCGGGCGGCCTGCCTGGGGCGCTTGCGCTTTTCGAGCACACGGGCGGCCTCGACCAGCGCGTCGGCCGAAAGCGGAACTTGTCGCGGGTACAGAATCGGGGCGCGCAACAGCACCAGGGCCGCTTCGTCGAGCTGTCCTTGTCGTGCGAGTGCGCGGCCCAAGACGAAGTAGGGCCCGGCCCGCAGCGGCTCGGGCATCCGGTCGATCGCCCGGCGCCAGGCGGCCGTCCGCGGGGCGTCGGCCGTGAGGGCTTCGGTCCGCCAGAGTTGGGCGGCCGCCAGTTGGGCCACCGGGCCGTCGACGTTGATCGCGAGCCGTTTCAGTCGAGCGGCCGCCGCGGCGGGCTCGGTCGACAGAAGATGACTGGCGCCCAGCAGTGCGGCGGCCGGGAGGTCGGCGCGGGCCATCCAGCCCCGAGCGGCGCGCTCCAACGAAGCTGAAGGCGGCCAGCCCGACCAGGCCAACGGCATGCACGCGAAATCGCTCGCCGAGGGACGATCCCGGGCAAGCAGGAGGAACAACTCGCCGGCTTGCTCGACTTGGCCGGACGCCCGATGGCACCAGATCATTTCTCGAACGATGGCACGCCGGGCCCAGCGGCGCCGCTCCAGCGCGAGTGCCTTCTGATAGAGTACCAGGGCCGCGTCGTGTTGCGCTTTATCCCGAGCCTGATCGGCTTGAATCTGCTCGGCCGTATAGGGCGTTTCGACTCGCAGCACTCTTTCGGCCGGGATGACTTGCTCAGGTCCATTGGAGAGTTGCAGCCGGAGTTGCTGTTGGTCGTAGTCCACCACGCGACCGCGGAGCCTGGTTTGGCGGCCGTTGCCGCTGCGCAGGACGACCGTGTCCTCGGCCGGCGCCGGCAGACTTCCAACCAGCACCATCAGGATCGAAAGGATGGGGGTACTTCGGTTCATTCGTGTTGGTTGCGAAAGCCTTGTTCCTAGGGTGTCGTGACCACGCGGGTGCCCGGGTCTGAGCACAGCGAAGGCCCGGTTTCTGAAGCTCTGGGCCACCGCTGCGCTATCCCGGCGCGCCGGGACCCTAATTGTGAGTCTTATAACAGGCTTCTTATCAGTCGGGCTTGAATTGTGAAACGTCGATGTAGCCGTATTGGCCGCCGCAGCTACGGGCCAGGCGGGCCAAAAACGTATCCTTGTCTTGTTGTGGACCGTAGCCGAATTCGATCGCGTTGATTGTGATACCGGCCGCCGCACGCGCGATCCGGCGGATCTGCTCCGACGACAGCCGAGGCTCGTCGGCGTCCGTCAGGAAGAAGATCACGTCGGGCCGCATGCGGATGGCCAACCTGAGGGCTTCTTCGTGCCGCGTGGCGCCGTCGGCCGTGATACTGCCGATGAATCGTCGGGCCAACTCCTTGTTGCGATCAGTGCCGAAGGCCAATTGCCCGGGCCGGCCGCTCGGGTTGAACTGCCAGGGCTTTTGATTATAAAAGACGATCTGGAATTGATGGTTCCGCTGGAGGCTGTCGAGGCTCCCCAGCAGTTCGTTCTTGGCCGCGCGAAGGGCGTTGCGTCCCGAGCCACCCATGCTGCCGGAACGATCGAACACGTAGACGAACTTGTAGCCGTGTCCCTCGGTGCCGAAGACCCGGACCCGGGCCTTGCCCCGGCCGAGCGAACCTCGGCCGGAGGAGCCGGAAGTCGCGGCCGTCGCATCGCCGACGCCTTCGACGCCGAGGGTGCCCACGCCGAGGACCTTGGGAACCGAGGGGAGCACCTCGCTCGGGTCGCGCAGTGCCGCGTCGCTGAGGAGCTGCTCGCGGGAGACCGACCCGGCGACCTTCGGGCTGACTGAATCGGCGCGGCCGGCATCGGCCTCGGAGATGAAGAACTCCTTTTGGCCGTCCTGTTGTTTCAGGGCGATGCCCACCTCGGCAGAGCGCACCGGTGCGGCGCCCGTGGGGGGCACCGATCGCAAGGCCAGGCCCACCGCCACGATCAAGACGCCGTGCAGCGCGACCGATATCAGCCAGGGTGGCACGGCCGGCCGGCGAGCGGGCCAAGGCGGCCTTCGAGGCATCGACGTTGCGTCCCGCTCGGTTTGAACCATCTGGCCAGATCCCCAAGCTCTTGGATAAAAAGCACTTATAGCGCGCACACTGAGACCGCATTGGCGCCGGAATTCTAGAGCCCGCCGGCAGTTGCGTCAACGTGAGTCGGCGCTGCTCTTCGCCCAATGGGGCTGCGGGTTTATAATTCTCTTGAGCCATTGACCGGTGGAGATGTTGTCTATGAAGATCGTCAAGTACCCTCACCCCTGCTTGCGCCACGTGTCCAAACCGCTCGCAAGGGTTGATTCCGACGTGCGGCGGATTGTCGCCCAAATGCTTGAGCTCATGTATGAGCACAAGGGCATCGGGCTGGCCGCCAATCAGGTCGATCTGCCCTATCGGTTCTTCGTGGCCAATCTCCAAAGCGACCCGGACGCAAAGGACCAGGAGTTCGTCTTCATCAATCCGGTGATTACCCGGCGCAGCGGTACCGCCGAGGCGGAAGAAGGCTGCCTCAGCTTTCCCGGCATTTACGCCCCGGTCCGCCGCCCCGAGAAAATCACCCTCACCGCCTTCAATCTCGCCGGCGAAGAACTCCGGTTCGAGTTAGACGGCCTGCTCGCCCGGGCCGTACAACACGAGACCGATCATCTCGACGGGATCGTCTTCATCGATCGGCTCAGCCCGACCAACGAGCTGGCCGTGCGCGAGCCGCTCGCTTCACTCCAGCGGCAGTTCGCCGAAGAGCGATCTCGCGGGCTGATCCCCAGCGACGAGCAGATCGAAGCACGGCTCGGCGAGCTGGAGAAGCTGAGGACGTAGTATTACAGCATCATGTTGCAACGGGTTAGCGTTTAGCGGGCGGGCTTGCCCGCCGTTGGTTATCATGGGACGCTCGATCACAGCAACGGCGGGCAAGCCCGCCCGCTAAACGAATAGCAGGAACGTGAATCATGCGAATCGTAATGATAGGCACGGGGCCCTTTGGGGTGCCGACCTTTCGCGGGCTAGTCGGTTCGCGGCACGAGGTTGTCTTGCTGGTCACCGCTCCGCTGCGCTTCCGTCGGGGAAAACCCGCGGCGGTGGAGTGCCCGATGCGCGAAGTCGCCGAAGAGCTCGGCGTGCCTATCTTCGATCCGGAAGATATCAACGCGCCGGAGTCGGTTGCGCGGTTGGTCGAGGCGGCGGCCGACGTTCTCGTGGTCTGCGACTACGGCCAGATTCTGTCGAAGGAAGCCTTGGCCACGGCACGATTGGGAGGCCTCAATTTGCACGGGTCGCTGCTGCCGAAGTATCGCGGCGCGGCGCCGATCAATTGGGCCCTCTATCACGGCGAAATCCTCAGCGGCGTAACCATCATCCACATGACAGCCAAAGTGGACGCCGGCCCGTGCATCGCACAGGCCTCCACGCCGATCGACGCCGAAGAAACGGCCGTCGAACTAGAAGCACGCCTCTGCCGGATGGGCGATCCGCTGGTTCGCCAGACGCTCGATCGGCTGGAGTCGGGCGACGTGGAAGCCTTGCCGCAAGATCCGAGTCAAGCCTCCCGAGCACCTCGGCTGAAGAAGACCGACGGCTTGGTCGATTGGACCCGGCCTGCGGCGGCCATCCAGAACCACGTCCGCGCCATGGAGCCTTGGCCGGGGACCTACACGTTCTGGCACCGCTCGGGCCAGCAGCCCGTGCGGCTGATCCTCGGACCGGTGGCCGTCATGGAGACGCCGCCGGAGACGGCTCCGCCGGGCACGGTGCTGGAGGCGACCGGCGATCGGCTCATCGTGGCCGCCGGAGAGGGAGCCGTTCTTGTTCGAAGTCTACAGCCGTCGGGCAAACGCATGCTTACGGCCGAGGAATTCCTGCGTGGCTATCCGGTCCGGCCGGGTGAGCGGTTTGGACCGGAAGACTCATGATGACCAAACGATTCTACATCGAGACGGTCGGGTGCCAGATGAACGTGCTCGACAGCGAGCTGGTCGCCTCGGGTTTGCTCGCCCAGGGCTACGAGCAGGTTGAGCGTGCGTGCGACGCGGACATTCTGTTGTTCAACACGTGCAGCGTCCGGCAGCATGCCGAGGACAAGATCTACAGCGCGCTGGGGCGACTGAAGCATGCCAAGCGGTACAACCCCTTGAAGATCATCGGTGTGCTGGGCTGCATGGCGCAGAAAGACGGCTCGTTGATCTTCCGACGGGCGCCCCACGTTGATCTGGTGGTGGGGCCGAGCCGGTTGGGCCGGCTGCCCGAGTTGATCGAGGAGGTGACCGCCGGGGCCTCTGCGGTGATTGCCGTCAGCTCCAATCGCCAAGCGAAGAGTCACCGGAAGGCTCGCGAGAGCTTCGCGCCGTTCGATCCGGCTCGGCGCGTCGAAGCGCGCTCGGCGGCCCACCAGGCGATGGTACGAGCGGCTTTCGGCTGCGACAAGTTCTGTAGCTACTGCGTGGTACCGAGCGTGCGTGGGCCAGAACAGAGCCGCCCGATCGAGCAAATCGAAGAAGAGGTGCGGCTCTTGGCCGGCCAGGCCCTAGAGCGTGAGGTTGCCCTCGAGGTAACACTTCTGGGCCAAGCGATCAACAGCTACCGCTATCGCGACGGCCGGCAGACGTTCCGGCTGGCCGATCTGTTGCATCGACTCCACGACATCGAGGGACTTTCACGGCTGAAATTCGTGAGCAACCACCCTCGCCACATGACCCAAGACCTGGTCGAAGCGGTCCGCGATCTGGACAAGGTGGCGCCCCATTTTCACGTGCCGGCGCAGAGCGGCTCGGACCGGATCTTGAAGCGAATGCGACGGGGTTACACGGCGGACGAGTATCGCCAGATGCTCCGTCGGATCCACGAGACGGTTCCCGAGGCGGCGGTGACCAGCGATTTCATCGTCGGGTTTTGCGGCGAGACCGAAGCCGAGTTCCT